>Ga0315298_1000979_pt1 | contig 54151 bp, 57 predicted proteins | sample WHS_1_MG_FD_203077 | JGI IMG/M metagenome (GOLD analysis project Ga0315298, IMG submission 203077) | Extremophilic microbial mat communities from Washburn Hot Springs, YNP, Wyoming, USA - WHS_1_MG | ecosystem: Environmental > Aquatic > Thermal springs > Hot (42-90C) | place: USA: Wyoming... | reverse complement strand
CTTCCCTGCCGCCGTATCCTGCCGTGCCTTGTGCTGTGGATGCGTCATCTCCCCTTCTTTCCTCGCATCGGCGCCACGCGGCGGTTTATATTGCAATGAAAATATTAACATAACCTTAAAGCCCCGGCCCCCCGGGGCGGCTGCCCAAGCCATCCCGCCTGACGGGGCGATCTGATCAAGCCCCGTCCATAAGCGCCGCAATGCCGCCTGGACCCGGGAATGGCATCAGGAATTTTTGCCGCGCAAGGCGGCCAGATTGGCAATGCCGTCCTCTTCCATGCGCGCCAGGAGGCCCTTAAGGATGGCGTCGACTACTCCCGGACCGCGAAAAATCAACGCCGTATACAGCTCCAGGAGGCTCGCGCCGGCGCTGATCTTCTCCCAGGCATCAGCGGCGGAAAAAACGCCGCCCACCCCGATGATGGGCACCTTCCCCGCCGTCGCCTGATGGAGGAGGCGAATCACGGCGGTAGCCCGCCCGCGCAAGGGCGGGCCCGAGAGGCCGCCGCTGATCCCCGCCCCCTCCAGGAAATCTTCCCGGGAAATGGTGGTATTGGTGGCGATGAAACCGTCCACCAGCGGCTGTTCTCCCGCCGCCAGGCCGGCAATGGCCATGAGGTCGGCATCGGTGAGATCCGGCGCAATCTTGAGGAGTACCGGCGGGCAGCGCCGTCCCGCCTCCCGAGCCGTTCGCCGATTGGCCGCCTGTACGGCAGCCAGCAGGGGTTGCAGGGCATCCAGCGCCTGCAAGTCCCGCAGGCCCGGCGTATTGGGGGAACTCACGTTGACGGCGAAATAATCGGCCCAGGGCTGCAGGCCCTCCACCATGGCCACATAATCGGTGGCGGCCTGCCCCGCCGGCGTATCCTTGTTCTTGCCCAGGTTGATGCCGATGGGTACGGGGTGCGCGCCGAGGGCGGCGAGGCGGGCGGCCACCGCCGCCATCCCCTGCCCCGGGAAGCCCATGCGGTTGATGACCGCCTCCCGCTCGGGAAAGCGAAAGATCCGCGGGCGCGGATTGCCGGGCTGGGGGCGCGGCGTCACCGTGCCGATCTCCACAAAACCAAAGCCCAAGGCCGGTAAGGCCGACAGTGCCTCGGCATTTTTGTCGAAACCCGCGGCGAGGCCCAGGGGGTTGGCGAAACGCAGCCCCCAGATCTCCTGCGCCAGGCGCGGATCTTCGAGGGTATAGCGCGCCGCCAAACGGGCGCGGGTGGCCGGCATGTGCGCCAGGGCTCCGAGGCCGGCAATGGTCCAATGGTGGGCCGTCTCCGGGTCCAGCAAAAAAAATCCACGGCGCAGCATCTTGTAGATCATAGCCAATTCCTGGGGGTCAGGAAGCGCTCGCGCAGCTCGGCCTCCGGGCTGCCGGGCTCGCCCTGCCAGTCATACAGCCACTCGGCCAGGGGCGGCAGCGACATGAGGATGCTTTCGGTGCGCCCCCCCGACTGCAGGCCGAAGAGGGTGCCGCGATCATAGACTAGGTTGAACTCCACATAGCGCCCGCGCCGCAAGCCCTGGAAATGCCGCTCCCGCGCGCCGTAGGACAGATGGCGGCGGCGCTCGACGATAGGCAGGTAGGAAGGCAGGAAGCTTTCCGCCGCCGCCTCCCAAAAGGCCTGCAATTTCCCGCCGTCGCCACTCAGGTCATCAAAGAAGATACCACCCACCCCGCGCATCTCGCCGCGGTGCTTGATGAAGAAATACGCATCGCACCAGGCCTTGAAGCGCGGATAAAAGGCCGTATCGTAGCGGTCGCAGACCCCTTTCAGGGTGGCATGGAAATGCCGCGCGTCCTCCTCAAAGCCATAAATCGGCGTAAGGTCGGCGCCGCCGCCGAACCACCACAGATCGCCCGCCGAGAAGAAACGGTAGTTCATATGCACGATGGGGACATAGGGATTGCGCGGGTGCAACACCAGGGACACCCCCAGGGCCGTAAAGGGCTGACCCGCCAGTTCCGGACGCTGGGCCGTGGCCGAAGGCGGTAGCTGCCCGCCGCTCACCCGCGAAAAATTCACCCCGCCCTTCTCGAACAGGGCCCCGTCGCCGATCACCCGCGTCCGTCCTCCGCCTCCCGCCGGGCGTTCCCAGAGATCCTCGCGAAAACGCGCGCCGCCGTCGGCCCCTTCGAGCGCCGCACAAATCCGCTCCTGCAACTCAAGCAGGAATCCTTCCATCTCGTCAAGCCGAGGCCGCATGGCTTCTCTCCTCCCGATTCAAGGCCGCAGAACCCGCCCGCTGCGGGCGTCCACGATGCGGCTCGGGCCCGGTGCTCCCCCCAGTTGCCCGGGCAACACCACCAGCCCCTGCCCGAAATAGCGATGCAGTTGCCGCCGGGAGCGAACCGGTGCCTTGCCGGCGGGATTGGCGCTGGTGGAGATGACGGCGCCGTGGAAGGCGCGGCAGAGGGCGACGACGCCGGGATGCCGGCTCACCCGCACGGCCACCCCCGGATGCCGCCCCCGCAGCCAGGCCGGAGCGCGGCGCGCAGCGGGCAGGACCAAGGTCGTTCCCGGCCAGAGGGCGGCCATGCGCTCCTGGAGCTCCGGCCCCTGCCAGGCCGCGCAATAGGCCTCGGCCTGGGAAAACTGACCGGCCACCAGGAGCAGCCCCTTCTTTTGGGGACGTCCCTTCAAGGCCAGGAGCCGTTTCACGGCGCGCCGATTGCGCGGGTCGCAGCCCAGGCCCCATACCCCCTCCGTAGGGTAGGAGATGACCGCGCCCCGGCGCAGGGCCGCCACCGCACGCCGCAAGCTGCGCTGCGAAGGGCCTTTCATCGTAGATCCGGCTGCCGTTTTGCGCTTCATCTCCCCCGCTGCAGGGCGCGATGGCCGATGTCGTGGCGGTACTGCATCCCCGGCCAGCGAAGGGTCCCCGCCCTGGCGTAGGCCCGCGCCGCCGCTTCGGCCAGGCTCGCGCCCAGGGCGGTCACCCCCAGAACCCGGCCGCCGGCGGTGACGACAGCGCCGTCCCGAGCCGCCGTGCCCGCCTGGAAGATCTTGACATCGGGCTCGTCGGCCGCAGACAAGCCGAGGATCGCGTCGCCGTTGCGCGGGGCATCGGGATAGCCCGCCGCCGCCAGCACCACGCAGAGCGCCGGGCGCGGGTCCCAAGCGAGGGCGGGAGGCAGGGCATCGCCCGCCGCCGCCCGGCGCAACAGGGCAAAGAGGTCCGAACGCAGGCGCATCAGCAGAGGCTGGGTCTCGGGGTCGCCCAGTCGGCAATTGAACTCCAACACCTTGGGTCCCTGCGCGGTGACCATGATCCCGGCGTAGAGAAAGCCGCGATAGGGCAGGCCATCCGCGAGCAGGCCCCGCGCCGCCGGCCGCATCACCTCGCGCAGGACCCGCTCGCCCATGGCGGCATCGAGGACCGGCGCCGGCGAATAGGCGCCCATGCCGCCGGTGTTGGGGCCCAGGTCGCCGTCCAGGAGCCGCTTGTGGTCCTGGGAACCGGCCAGCGGCAGGACCTGGCCGTCCACCACCACGGCGATGAAACTCGCCTCTTCGCCGTGAAGGAATTCCTCCACCACGATGGGACCCCAGGCCAGGAACTGCGCCGCCGCCGCCTGGGCCTGATCATGGCTCATGGCCACCACCACCCCCTTGCCCGCCGCCAGACCATCGGCCTTGACCACCACCGGCAGGGCGTGCCGACGGATATACGGCTCGGCCTCCGCCAGCTCGGTAAAGCGCTGATAGCCGGCCGTCGGGATACGGTGGCGCTGCAGGAATGCCTTGGCAAAGACCTTACTCCCTTCCAGTTGCGCCGCTGCCGCGTCGGGGCCAAAGACCAGCAAACCAGCCCGGCGCAAGCGATCCCCCACCCCCGCCACCAGGGGCGCTTCGGGGCCGATGACCACCAACTCCACGCCCAGCGCAAAGGCCGCCGCCGTCAGGCCTTCGGCATCGGTCGCGGCAAGGGCGAGATTCTCCACCCCGGCTTCGGCCGCCGTCCCCGGATTGCCGGGCGCACAATAGACCCGCTCTACCATTGGCGACCGGGCGAGCTTCCAGGCGATGGCGTGCTCCCGCCCACCACTGCCCAGGACCAGCACCCTGGCACCCCTCCGCCCCTCCTCAACCATGGCGGAAATGGCGCATGCTGGTGAAGATCATGGCAATGCCGTGCTCGTTGGCGCTGGCGATCACCTCCTCGTCGCGGATGGAGCCCCCGGGCTGGATGATGGCCTTCACCCCTGCCGCCGCCGCCGCATCCACGCCGTCGCGGAAGGGGAAAAAGGCATCGGAGGCCAGTGCCGCCCCGTGCAGATCGAAGCCCAGTTCCAGGGCCTTGGCCGCACCGCATTTGGCCGCATCCACCCGGCTCATCTGCCCGGCGCCGATGCCCATGCTCTGTCCCTCGCGCACATAGACGATGGCGTTGGAACGCACATGCTTGGCCACCCGCCAGGCAAAGGCCAGATCGCGATGCTCCAGGGCCGTCGGAGCCCGTTCGCTGACCACCCGCCAGGCGCTCTCATCGAGGTCGCCCTGATCAAAATCCTGAACCAGCAACCCGCCGCGCACGCGCTTGAAATCCCAGCCCGCGCCGCGCCAGTCGTTGGCCGCCCCAAAGGCCAGCACCCGCAGATTTTTCTTGCGGGCCAGGATGGCCTGCGCCTCGGGCAGGATCTCCGGCGCCAGCACCACCTCGGCAAACTGCTCCGCCACCAGTTGCGCCGTCTGCCCATCCAGGGGCCGGTTGCAGGCGATGATCCCGCCAAAGGCCGAGACCGGATCACCGGCCAGCGCCCGCTGATAGGCCCCGAGCAGATCCATCGCCACGGCCACGCCACAGGGATTGCCGTGTTTGACGATGGCACAGGCGGGCTCGGCAAACTCCCGCACCAAATTCACGGCTGCATCGCTGTCGGCAATGTTGTTGTATGACAGCTCCTTGCCCTGCAACTGCCGGGCCATGGCAATGCCGGTATCACTGCCATCGCCGTAAAAGGCCGCCTGCTGATGTGGATTCTCGCCATAACGCAGATCCTGTACCTTGCTGAAATGCAGGTTCAGGGTATCGGGAAATGTCTCTCGCGTCCCATCGGGCCGCAAGCTGGAGAGATAGTTGGCGATGGCGCCGTCATATTGCGCCGTATGGGCAAAGACCTTGCGCGCCAGGGCAAAGCGGGTAGCCGCCCCGACCCCGCCGCCGCTCTGCTCCATCTCTCGCAGCACGAGGGCGTAGTCGTCCGGGTCCACCAGGACAGTCACCCCTTCCCAGTTCTTGGCCGCCGCCCGCAACATGGTCGGGCCGCCGATGTCGATGTTCTCCATGGCCTCAGCCAGGCTGCATCCGGGCCGCGCTACGGTCTGCGCAAAGGGATAGAGATTGACGCAGAGGAGGTCGATGGGCGGGATATCGTGTTCGGCCATCTGCCGAAGATGCCCGGGCTCTCCCCGCTTGCCCAGCAGACCGCCGTGGATCTTGGGATGCAGGGTCTTGAGACGGCCTTCCAGCAGCTCCGGAAAGCCCGTGTAATCCCCCACTTCCTGCACCTTCAGACCCGCCGCCCGCAACGCCGCCGCGGTGCCTCCCGTGGACAGGATCTCTATCCCGAAGTCTGCCAAACGGCGCGCAAAGTCCACGATTCCGTGCTTGTCGGAGACGCTGATGAGCACCCTGCGTATCTCGCCCATGTACTGCCACCCCCATGGAAAAGGCCGAGTTTACGCCCCCGTCCCAAAAGACGGCAAGGGCGGGTCGACGGTAAAAATTGCCTATTGATTAACGCAACTTTGTTGCATATATTCCCTAGGCTTGGCATGCGCCGGTAATGCCTTGATGCATTGCGGGAAAGCATCCCGCCCAGGGAACCGCCGTGCCTTGATCAGTGAAAGCACAAGTATGATAATAGCAATCATTCTTATTTGATGGATGAAATTGCCCATGCGCTCCTACCTTCGCCCCCTCGCTACGGCCATCCTCTTCGCCTGCAGCGATCTGAGCCTCGCCCACCCCGTCGTGGCCGAGGCGGATCCCGCCGCCGACGGCAATGGGCCCATCCCCAACATCAACGCCCTTTCCGCGCAGTATTTACCGGCCTACAGCCGCATCGTCGATGGCCTGTCCGGGGCGGGCCACGTTGATTCGGAAATCTTTTCCAATTATGCGGGGGGCGTTCGGCGCGGCAGCGAACCCAACCTCGTCGGCCAGTTCGGTTTAGAATACGACACCCGGAAGGCAGGGCTTTGGCAAGGCGGGAAACTCACCTTCTCGGTCATGGGCATCTACAGCGGCGGGGTGCAGCCCGACTACAGCGGCGACCTCCAGACGGCCAGCAACATCTGGGCGCCGTCGGCGCTGCGCATCTACGACGCCGCCTACCGGCAAAAATTCACCCATTGGCTCAACGCCCGCATCGGCATCACCGACATCAATTATTACTTCGATGTCACCGGCAATGCCCTGCAACTGGTCAATTCCTCCTTCGGGATCAATCCCACCCTCACCGCCAATGTCCCGGGCACCGCCACCTTCCCCTACTCCGGCCTGGGGGCCATGATCGCCGCTCACGGCGCCGTATGGAGCGGCAAGGCCGGGGTTTTTCAAGGCGACCCGCAACATCGCGGATCCGCCTTTGAGCGCGGCTACATGGCCCTCTGGGAGAGCGGCATACACTGGGGCGAGAAGGGTGACGGCGATCTCGATAACGATGCCGACGATTACGGCAAATATGTCTTGAAAGTCGGGGCTTGGCGCTACGAACAGCCGCACCCGGAGCTCCCCGGCCTCTCCCCCTCCACCGCGGGCGTCTATGCCGTGGCGGAGGGCAATTGGGAACTCTCCGGGGGCCGTGACCTGGGCGCCTTCGTGCAGATGGGCGGCGCTCCCCAGGACTTCAACCCCGTCCCCTGGTACCTGGGCCTGGGCCTGCGCCTGGGCCATCCCTTCCCGGGCCGTCCCGACGACAGCCTCTCCGTGGGCATGGCCCGGGCCTGGCTGCGCAGCAGTGCCGTGGCCGCGGGCTTGGGGGTGGCAGCGGGCGCGGTACATGCCGCCGAAACCGCCTATGAGGTCACCTATGCCGCCAAACTCGGCCCCCATCTCACCCTGCAGCCGGATATCCAGTACATCACCCATCCCGGCGGCATTGAACCCAATGCCACGGTGGGCATCCTGCGTCTGCACATCGAATTCTTCTGAATCTGACGATCATGCGCTACGGCATACTTAGGCGCCATGAAGCGCAGCGGAAACCGCAGGAGCGGCCCATGGCCGCGACAAAATCATCCGTTCGTAATCAAGGGCGCATTTCCTCGCCAACGGGTTTGGGTCGCGGCCATGGGCCGCTCCTACCGATCTTGCGGAGACGGCAGGATCATTGTTTCCCATGAAAACGACCGTTGGCATCCACTACCTCGCCGGCGCCACCCCTTCATTCCACAAAACACGGGCGTCGAGCAAGAAGCCATAAGTGGCCTGCAGGGCCGCCAGCCGTGCCTCCAAGGCCGCCACCGCCGCCACCCCCGCCTGGCGGCGCGCCAGCAGGAGCCGCTGCAAGTCCGCCTCTCCCAGGGCATAGGCGCGCTGCATCATCTGCGCTTGGCCGGCCATGGCGGCCGCGGCCCGCTGCGCGGCCAAAAAAGCGGCGTGGTTTCCCTCCAACGCAGCCATCTGACCGGCCACCTGGGCCTCCAGCATCTGCCGCCCTGCGGCTAGGCGATCTTCCGCCACCCGCAGCAGCGCCTGGGTGCGCGCCTGCTCCTGGCCACGCCGGGGGCCGGGGATGGGCATGGTGATCATGCCACCCCAAATCCTTTCGTCACCACCGCGTTCGGAGGCCACAAAGACGGCCAGGGTTGGATCCGGCCAGCGTTCCGCCCGCGCCCGCGCCGCCGTCGCCTGCGCCCTGGCCACCGCCCTTTCCAGCACCTGCAGCCGCGGGTTGTCCGTCAACACCGCCCGGCGCAAATCCCCTAGCGCGCCTGTGAGAGGCTGGGGATCACCGAGGGGCGGCGGCGATTGCGTCTCCACAGCGGGAAAGCGTCCATTCAGTACCGCCAAGGCCATGTCTTTACGGGTCCGCGCTTGCGCAACGCTGCGCATGACCTCCTCCATGTCGGCCTCGGCCGCCTGCACATCCATGGGCGCCGCATCCCCCGCCTGGAGCCGTTTCTGCACCGCCGCCAGATTCTCCCCGGCCAGACGCTGCTGCTCCACCAGCAGGCGCTCCCGCTCCACGCTACCCAGCCAGTCCAGCCAGCTTCCCAGCAACTCGTGGGCCAGACTTAGGCGCGCCTCGGCAAGACCGGCGCGGGCCACGCCCTCCCCCGCGGCACCGATCTGCCGATCCAGCGCCGCCTTGCCCGGCAGGCGCACAGGGCGTTGCAGGGTCGTCCACCATTCGCCGTAATCGCCCATGCCGCGGACCCAGCGGGATTGCCCCTGGACCTGCACGGAAAACTCGTAAGGGCCGCTGGCCAACTCCTCCGCCTCGTAGCGTGCTACCCCCTGCTGGTCCCGCGCCGCCGCCCATAGGGGGCTCTGCGTCAAGGCCTGCTGCACCTGTTCCGCCGCCGGCAGGTCCGGAGGGGAAAAGGTCACCGCCGGGGCCTCCGGCGGGGCAGCCAGCAGTAACAGCACCGCAAGCATGCGCTTTCTCATATTTCCCCCGCTGCAGGCAATGCCTGCATCCAGTAGTGCAAACCCGCCCCCGCAAAGCGCGCGCGCAGCCGGGCCAGAATCTCCTGGCCCACCGCTGCGCTGAGGAGGGCCTGCACCTGCACCCGCCGCGCCCGCCCCAGCACCTGTTCCCGATCGTCCAGGCGATCCAGCCCCACGCCATGGGCAAACAATGCGGTGCTGGTAAAGCGCTGCACGCCCTCCGTCAGCAGCAAAATGTCCAATACTTCCTCTCCCAGGGACTCCGGAAGCAGGAGCGTCAACAAACAAGGTTCCTCAGACATGGAGACTCTCCCCTTTGCCAAAGGCAAAGCGCCGATACAGGATCGGCAGAATAAGCAAGGTGAGGCTGGTCGCCGTGAGCAGACCGCCGATGACGACAATGGCCAGGGGCCGCTGGATCTCCGCTCCGGGACCTGCGGCAAAGAGCAGCGGAATGAGGCCAAAGGCGGTAATGGAGGCGGTCATCAGCACCGGCCGCAGACGCCGTCGCGCACCCTGCCGGACCACTTCGGCAAGGACCAGTCCTTGTGCATGCAACTGATTGAAATAACTGACCATAACCACTCCATTGAGGACCGCGATGCCCAACAGGGCAATGAAGCCCACCGACGCGGGCACCGAGAGATATTCGCCCGTCAGCCACAGCGCAAAGATCCCACCCACCAGCGCAAAGGGAATATTGCTCATGATGAGCAGCGCCTGGCGCAGCGAGCGGAAGGTGAGGTAGAGGAGAAAGAAAATGATCCCCAGTGCCACCGGCACCACCACCGCGAGGCGTTTTGCCGCGCGCTGCTGGTTTTCGAACTGCCCGCCGAAGCTCAGGCGATAGCCGGTGGGCAAAGGCACCTGCTGCGCGATCCGCTGTTTGGCCTCGTCCACAAAGCCCACCAGATCCCGGCCTTTCACCTGGGTCATGACCACCCGGTAGCGGCTGCCCATCTCCCGCTCCACCTTCACCGGTCCGTCGGCCCGCCGCAAATGGGCGACCGCGGCCAGGGCGATGGCCTGCCCGTCGGGCAGGACCAGGCGCAGACGGGAAAAATCCGCCGGGGAGGCGCGCAAGTCCTCGGGCCCCCGGACCTGCAAGGGCGTGCGCCGCACCCCCTCCATCACCACCCCCGCCACGCGGCCCTGCACATAAGCGCGCAGGGCGTCCTCGATGGCATCGCCGGAAAGGCCGAAGCGCCCCGCCGCCAGGCGGTCAATGACCACCTCCTCGTATTGCACCCCCTCATTGCGGGCCGTGTAGACATCCTTGGCCCCGGAAATGCCTTTCAACACCGTTTCCACCTGCCCGGAAAGTCGCTCCAGGGTGGCCAGGTCCGGCCCGAAGATTTTTACCGCCACATCCCCCCGCACCCCCGAAAGCATCTCCGCGACGCGCATCTCGATGGGTTGGGTAAAGCTGAACTGCACGCCGGGGAACTCCCCCAGGACCTTGCGCAGGGCATCCATGAGCGCCGCCTTGTCGCGCACCCGCCAGCGCTCCTGGGGCTGCAAGACCAGAAAGGTATCCGTCTCGTTGAGGCCCATGGGATCCAGACCGATCTCGTCGGCGCCGGTGCGCGCCACGATGCGCTCCACCTCCGGCACCTGCGCCAGGATCGCCCGCTGGATGCGCAGATTGAGCGTTTCATTGGCGGCCAGGCTGATGGAAGGCAGGGTCTCCAGGCCAATGACCACCGTCCCCTCGTCCATCTGCGGCATGAAGGTCTTGCCCACCTGAGCATACGCAAAGACCGCCGCCAGCAGGAGCAACATCGCCGGAAACACCACCCATGCGGGCTGGCCCAGGGCAGCGTTCAGCAAACGCTGATACAGGGCATCCACATGACGCAACAACCAGGGATCTTCATGTTTCACTTTTTTCAGCAGATACGCACTGAGCACGGGAATGGCCGTGAGCGACAGCAGCAGGGAGGCCGCTAGGGCAAAGATGATGGTCAGCGCCACCGGGATGAAGAGCTTGCCCTCCAGGCCCTGCAGGGTCAGCAAGGGCAAAAAGACGGTAATGATGATGAGCACGCCGACGCTGATGGGGGTCGCCACCTCGCGCACCGCCCGATAGATGAGGTGCAGACGCGGGAGCCTGCCCGCATAGGGATCGTGGGCCAGATGCTGGACGATATTCTCCACCACCACCACCGCGGCATCCACGAGCATGCCGATGGCAATGGCCAGCCCGCCCAAGCTCATGAGATTGGCCGAAAGCCCGAAATACTGCATGAGCAAAAAGGTCATCAAGGCGGCCAGCGGCAGAATCAGGGCGGCGCTCAGGGCCGCCCGCAGATTCCCCAGGAAAACGAGCAACAGGAGGAGCACCAGCACCACCGCTTCGGTCAGGGCCTTGCTCACCGTATGCACAGCCTTGTTGACCAGATCCGCCCGATTGTAGAAGGCCCGGATCTGCACGCCCTTGGGCAGGGTCGGCCGCAGTTCCGCCAAACGGGCCTCCACGCCCTGCACCACCTGGCGGGCGTTGGCCCCGCGCAGACCCAGCACCAGACCCTCCACCGTCTCGCCGCGGCCGTTCTCCGTGACCGCCCCCAGGCGCGTGATGGCGCCGATGCGTAGTTTGGCAATGTCCCCCACCCGCACCGGCACACCCTCGCGATTGGCCACCACGATCGCGGCCAGATCGGCGAGGTCGCGGATGCGCCCCTCCGCCCGCACCAGCAGGACCTCGCCGCCTTCCTCCAGGCGCCCGGCGCCATCGTTGCGGTTGTTGATGGCCAGGGCCGTCATCAGCGCGTCCATGGAAATCCCCGTCGCTGCCATGCGGGTCAAATCGGGCACCACCTCAAAACTTCTCAGTTCACCGCCGAGGACATTCACGTCTGCCACCCCCGGCACCGTACGCAGGGCCGGGCGAATCAGCCAGTCGAGGAGGCTGCGCCGCTCCATGAGGGAAAGCCCACCCCCCTCCACGGTGAACATGAACATCTCGCCCAGGGGAGTGGTGATGGGCGCCAGCCCACCCGTCGTCCCCGCCGGCAGGCTGCCGAGAATGCCCGAGAGGCGCTCGGCCACCTGCTGCCGCGCCCAGTAGATGTCCGTGCCCTCGGCAAAGTCCACGGTGATGTCCGCCAGCCCGTATTTGCTTACGGAGCGCAGCATGCTTTGCCGCGGCAGGCCCAGCATCTCCGTCTCGATGGGCTGGGTAATGCGGTTCTCCACCTCCTCCGGCGTCAGCCCCGGCGCCTTCAGGATCAACTTGACCTGGGTGGTGGAGACATCCGGATAGGCGTCAATGGGCAGGTTTTGGAAGGCCCGCCAGCCCGTCGCCACCAGGACCAGCAAGGCCAGGAGGATCAGCAAACGCTGGGCGAGGGCGAATTGAATCAGACGGGAGAGCATCATTGACCCCCGCGACTTTCTTGCCAGGCGCCCTTCAGCGCCACCACGCCGGCCACCGCCACCTGATCGCCGGCGCGCAGATCCCCTTGCACGCGCACCTCCTGAGCGGAAGCGGCGATAATGTGTACCGGCCGCACGGCAAAACCCTGGGCGTTGCGGACAAAGACATAGGCCGCGCTGCCCTCCCGTATCACCGCGGCCAGGGGCAGGTTCCAGCCCTTCTGCTGCGCCCCGGGCAAGGCTACCTGGACGAAGGCGCCCGGGCGCAGGGGCGCACCCGCGGGCAGCTCCGCCGTCACCAGCACCGACTGGCTGGCCATGTTCCCCAGAGGCGCCATCCGCAGAATGCGCGCCTTGAGGGCATGGCCCTGCACCGGCACCTCCGCCCCCGGCTGCCAACGGGCCGAAACCTCCAGGGGGACCTCGATGCCCAGCCACAGACGGCGGAGATCCGCCAGACGCAGCAGGGGATCGGCGGGGGCCACCCGCTGACCGATCCGCGCCTCCAGCGCCAGCACTACCCCCGTCCGGGTAGCGCGCAGGGTGACGCCATCCTGCAATCGCCCAGTGCGCGCCACTTCCCGCAGTTCAGCGCTGCCGATCCCCGCCAGGCGCAAGGCCGATGCGGTCTGGGCCAGGGCCGCAGCGGCCTCCTCCCGGGCGGCACGCGCCTCCGCCACCCGCCGCGCCGGGATGATCCCCTCGCCGAAGAGCGCCACTTCCCGCCGCGCTGTTTCGCCGGCCAGACGGGCGCGGCTGGCCGCCTGCAGGTATTGCATCTGCATCTGCCCCAAGTCCGGGCTCTGCAGGCGCAACAACGGCGCACCGGCCCGCACCCGCTGCCCGCTCTGCACCAAGACCTGCGTCACCAGACCCGTTACCGGTGCCGTCAACACCAGTTCCTGCTGGGGCGGTACCAGCACCTGGGCAGGATAGCTCACCGCCAAGGCCTGCGCGCCCTCCTGCAAGGTCATCAACCGCACCCCGAGGGCCTGCACCTGCCCGGCTTGCAGTGCAATTTCCTGCCCTTTGGCCTGCACCCCGGCCTGAGCTGCACCGAGCCAAAAGCTCGCGCATCCCAATAAAACACCGCTCAAAACCCGCAAAAGCCTTGCCGCCATGGCGCCCTCTCCATAACCAAACATTCCCGGCACCGCCCTGGGGCAATGCCATTACATCCACCGACAAAAGGAAGGTTAGGGGAGGGCTGGCGGGGCGCGCGTAAGGATAGGACCGTTACGCCAAAAATCCTGGAGAGGGACGCTGGAGGGAAGGATAGGCGTTGGCCGATCCCTGGCCAGGAGCTTCAGGATCAGCAGAAAGAGGAACACGCCGGCCAGCAGCGCCAAAGGAGCAGCGCGCTCCTTGACAAAGCAGCCAATGGCAAGGGTATCGACTCCATGGAAGCCGCCATCCCCGAACCAGGCCTGCATGTCCGTAGCTGGCGGAAGGACAGAGGCAGGATCGGCGCCCCCCACAGCATTGCCATAGGCCATGGGGAGCTCATCGGGGGCGTTTTCATAGAAATGCAGATGCAGGCCGCTGCCCGCCGGGGTAAACCCCGTATGGGCATGCACGAAAGGCGCCACCGCCTGCAGGAAAACCAGCAGGACCAATAGACAGCGCAACATCAGCGGCACAATCCGTTGCATCACCTTATAGGACCTTTATCAACTTCGCTGGATCATAACCTGATAAAGTGGATCACGGCTATCTTTATAGTGGTTATAGACCCATGGAAGCATGCCCCCACCCCCTGGCAAAAAGCATCATTCCCCCTTGGCGCCCTTGCGCGCCCCATGTACGCTATGGCGATGGAAAAAGCCTTTCAGCGCGTCGTCCTTGTGGGCAAATATCGCGACCCTTCCGTCCTGCCGGGGTTGCGGCGCTTGCGCGCCCTCCTCGCCAGGCTGGGCGTCGCCACCATCATCGAGTGTCAGAGCGCGGCCCAGCTCGAAAGCGACATGGAGTTGCCCCAGGGGGCCTTCGACGCCCTCTCGCCCGACGGTGACCTCATCATCGCCCTGGGTGGTGATGGCACCATCCTCGGCACCGCCCGCCAGGCTGCGGGCAGCGGCGTGCCCATCCTCGGGGTCAATCAGGGGCGACTGGGCTTTCTCGCCGACATCTCCATCCACGACATCGAAAAGACCCTGCCGCCCATCCTCGCCGGCCATTACCAAAGCGATGCGCGCAGCGTCCTCCAGGCCCAACTCTGGCGTGGAGGGCAGTGTCTCCAGAACGGTATCGCCATCAACGAAGTCCTGGTGCACAAGGGCTGCTGCGAGACCATGATCGAACTGCAGGTCCACATTGACGGCCAGTTCATCTATACCCAACGCGCCGACGGCCTCATTGTGGCCACCCCCACCGGCTCCACCGCCTATGCCCTGTCCGCCGGCGGGCCCATCGTCAGCCCCCGGCTCCCGGCCATGGTCCTGGTGCCCATCTGCCCCCACACCCTCAACGCCCGGCCCCTGACCATCGCCGACCAGGTAAGCGTGCAGATCGAACTCATCGCCGGCCGACAGCCGGCTGCCCTGAGCCTCGACAGCCATGATACCTTCTCCCTGCAACTGGGCGACACGATCCGGATCCGCCGCAGCACCTGCGATGCGGTCTTCATTCACCCCGAAGACGAAGATTTTTATCAAATCCTGCGGCGCAAACTCCACTGGGCCGCGCTCCCCGGCGAGGATTGAATGCTGCTTTCCCTACACATCCGCGATTTCACCCTCATCGATCAACTCCGTGTCGAGTTTGGCCGTGGTCTCACCGTATTGACCGGTGAAACCGGAGCCGGGAAATCCATTCTCGTCGACGCCATCGCCCTCCTGCTGGGCGACAAGGGCAGTACCGACCTGATTCGTCACGGGGCCGAACAGGCCGACCTCAGCGCCGAACTGCTCCTCCCCGAAGAGCACCCGGCCCGCGCGTGGTTGGCGGAACATGAATTGGATGCGGATGATGCCTGCCTGTTGCGCCGCATCCTCCAGCGCAACGGCCGCAGCCGCGCCTTCATCAACGGCCAGGTCGTTACCACCGGCCTTCTCCGCGAACTGGGCGAACTCCTCGTGGATATCCTCGGCCAGCACGCCCATCAGAGCCTGCTGCGCCCCGAACGCCAGCTCTTCCTCCTCGACCGTTTTGCCCAGCTTGCCCGCCCCCGCCAGGAAATCGCCCAGGCTTACCAGGAGTGGCGGAGCAGCGTGCAACATTGGGATGCGTTGCAGGCGGCCAAGACCCGCCGGGGCGAAGAGGAAGACTGGCTGCGCTTTCAATTCAACGAACTGGAAGACGCCGATCTGCAGCGGGGGGAATGGGAATCCCTGCGCCGGGAACAGGCCCTCTTGGGTGCCGTCGAGCAACTGCAGCAGCACGTCAACACCGCCCTGGAAGCCCTTTATGACGCCGACGGCGCCGTAGTCGCCCAACTCGCCGGCGCCCAGCGGGAACTGGCCAATGCCAGCCAACGGGATCAGCGCCTGGCGCCTGCCGAAGAACTGGTCGGCAGCGCCTTGATCCAGGTGGAAGAAGCCGCCGCCGCCCTGCGTCACTATGTCGACGGCCTCCAGGCCGACCCCCTGCGCCTAGAAGCCGTCGCCAACCGGCTCGTGCTCCTCCAAGGGCTGCAACGCAAACACCATTGCGACGCCGATGCCCTCCTGGAGCGCCGCGACACCCTGCGCGCCGAACTCGCCCTCCTCAGCGCGGCCGGCACCGAACTGGACGCCGCCGCCGCCGCCGTCCAGTCCCGCGCAGCCGCCTATCGCCGACAGGCCGAGGCCCTGAGCGCGGCCCGGCAAGCCCACAGCGCTGCTCTGGCCGAGGCCATCGCCGCCCAGGTCCGACAGCTCGGCATGGCCCACGCCCAGGTGGAACTGCGCCTGGAGAGCACCCCGGCGGAGGGGGGGCATTGGCGGGAAACGGGCTGGGACAGCGCCGAGATCTGGATCGCCGCCAATCCCGGGCATCCTCCCCAGCCGCTGGCCAGGGTAGCCTCCGGGGGCGAGCTCTCGCGCATCGGCCTCGCCCTGCAAGTCATCCTCTCCAGCCCCGAACGCATCGACACCCTGATCTTCGACGAAGTGGACGTGGGCATCGGCGGCGCCGTCGCCGAGACCGTGGGCCGCCTGCTCCGCCAGCTCGGCAGCCGCCAGCAGGTTCTCTGCGTCACCCATCTCCCCCAGGTCGCCGCCCAGGGACATCAGCACCTGCAGGTGGAAAAGGAAGTGCGCGGCGACGCCACCTACAGCCGCGTACGTCCCCTCAGCGCGGCCGAGCGCCTGACGGAAATCGCCCGGATGCTGGGCGGAGTGACCATCACCGACCAGGTCAGGAACGCTGCCGCGGAAATGCTCGCCCGCGCCGAAGCCGTGCCCTAAGTGCCCAGGCGCAGTCTTGGCCGCGCGGTCGCCTGAACTCCCCAACGCGCGCCACGCCAGGCCGCCAGGGAAACCACCTGGGCACCGATCTGCGCCTGCCAGTCCCGCAGGGAAAGATCCTCCCCGCCCCGCTCCCCGGCAAAGATCCGGGTCTGCGCCGGGAGTTGCGCCAGGGTGCCCCAAGCCCCCGCATCTCCCCGCCACAGCGCCCGCCCACGTCCGTCGAAACCCAGAGCGAAGCCGGCAAGAAAATGACCAGGCCAGTAAAAACCCATGCGGGGCGGCGCAGCATGGGTCTGCACCGCCTGGAGTTTCTGCCGCCCCACCAGAATCGAGGCCCTGGCGCTCGGGTCCGTGACGCCCGCAAATGGTGCAACGACGCCCGCTTCCGGGGCCAAGAGGCACAGACGCTCGGCCGCCGTGGCCAAGGCGACATGATGGCGGGTATGCAGGATATGGCGGATCTGCGCCGCCGGATCCCGTGCCAGGACCCAATCCAGGTCCGCTTCCACATCTTCCGGAAAGGTATCCACCAAAGCGCAGTCGTGGCTTTCGGGATCCCAGAGAATATACCGACAGCGCGTCACCTCCGGGGAAGACCGTTGTTCAATATGCATGGCAGGCACTCCTTGGTAACATCAGTATTTACCAATTTACTAATGCAATGACCATGCCAATGGCCATTAATCCGATTTATCGCTTTAACTATCATCCACTTTCGTTTTTATCGGCAAGGCGCTCAACTCCTTTATCCGGCAGGTGCCGAGGCATTTCCTGTAGCCGATTTCCCGCAGCCCTTCCCCCTTGTGCCCCGGCAATCCATGGTACGGCGGGCACACCTCCTGTGGGCAAATCCCTACACTATGCCCCGGCCCGGCTAGCGCATACACTATAAAAAAGGAGCGGATCATGGCGGTGGAAGTCCTCAGCATGGAAGAAAACCCGGCGACCGATCGCGCCCATGGGCCATCATCCCGCGCGGTGTCCATCCCCCGACGCGTGCTGCTGGTATCCGGGCTGATTCTCCTCCTGGTCGGAGGGGTCGTGTTTTATGCCGTACGCGCCGTACATACCCTGGGCGAGAGCACGCAAACCCTGCTGCGCGTGGGTTTACCCCTCCAGGAACAACTCCTGCGCATGGAAGATACCCAGCGCCAGGCGGAATTTTTCCTCGGCATTGCCAGCGTCCTCCCCCATGCGGGCTATGAAAGGGCCTTTCAGGCCATGGTGAACCAGGAACAGGCGGAGGTGATCAGCCTCCAGCAGCGCGCGGTCCATCACCCCGAACTGGGCGCGGCCCTGGCCGTCCTCCAGCAGAACCTCGCCGCCTACGCCAACGCCGCCGCCATGGACCCCGTCCTCCGGAGTCAGCACAAGGAGTCCCTGCAGGCCAGCTTCCAGGCCGTCAAGACGGCCATCAGTGCCCTCCTGGCACGCCAAGGCCAACAGGCCGCCCGGGCACGCGACCAGGCCATCGACCTCCTGTACGGGCTCATCTTTGCCACCGCCTGCCTGGGCATTATTATCCCCTGGCGCGTCGCCGCCGCCCTCACCCGCCCCCTCAAGGCCTTTCGCCGGGCCCTGGAAGAAATCGGCGCCGGACGCCTGACCACCGTCGCGGACGAAGGTCCTGCCGAGCTACGCGAACTGGCCCGCGGCATCGAAAACATGCAGGCCCGCCTGCAGGAGGAGGAACGGCTGCGCCACGAGTTCCTCAGCCAGGTCTCCCACGAGCTCAAGACACCCCTCGCCTCGGCCCGCTCCGGGAGCGAATTGCTGCTCAGCGAACGCCTTGGTCCCCTCCAGCCCCGCCAGCGCGAGGTACTGGAGATCATCGCCCGGCAGGTGCAGGAACTCTACGCCGCCATCCAGGAAATGCTCGACATGCACGCTTTGCAGGCACGCACCCTCGACTTCGCCCCCCAGGAGGTGCCCGTACCTGCCGCCTTGGCCGAACTCTGCCAGCGGCTCCTCCCCCTGACCCAGAAGAAGGGCCAGTACCTCCAGTGTCAAAGCGCCGAGGGCCTCAGCGTCTTCGCCGATCCCCAAAGGCTCCGCCAGATCCTCAGCAATCTCGTCAGCAATGCCCATAAATACAGCCCCGCCGGCGGCAAGATCCGCGTTACCGCCGAAGGACGGGAGGGAGGCGTTGAGTTTCGCGTCGAAGACGATGGACCCGGCATCCCCCCGGCGCTGCTGGAGCGCGTTTTCGACCGCTTCTTCCAGGTGCCCGTAGGCTCCGGCCTCCCCCGTGGGACCGGCCTGGGACTGGCCATCACCCGCGAGCTGGTGACTGCCCAGGGGGGCTGGATCAAGCTCGGCAATCGCCCTGCAGGGGGGCTCTGCGCGGAGATCTGGCTCCCTTCCCCCACTGCCGCAGGCAGCGCATGAATCCGCACCGCTGGCTGGCCCTGGGCTTGGGCGCTTTCCTGCTCTCCGCCTGTGCCCCTTTCGTCTCCCCATCGCGATCCACGCCCGCCGGCAGCCGTAGCGCCCTCCTCGGCAGCCTGCAAAGCTGCGGATCCGCCACCGGCGCAAGCTGCGCCAAAGTGCATCTTGCCTTGGCAGAGGGTTACCTGCGCGCCGACCCCATCACCCCAACCGGCCTCGACAGCGCCGCCAGTGAACTGGCCCTGGCCGCACAAAATCCCCAGGTCGCCCAGGAGACGGCGCCGCTCTATCGCAGCGTGCTGGGTTGGCGCGACGCCCTGCGCAAGGGTCGCGAAGCCGAAGAGCAGCTCGACGCTGCCAGGACGCAGCTCCGCGACACCCGAGCCCGGCTCAACGCCGCCGATGCGCGCCTCGCCGGTCTGGAGAGCCTCCTCCGCCACAAGGCCCAGGACACCCTCCAACAATTGCAGCCGCGGCAGCCATGACGCTTCCCTCCCGCTCCATTCTCATCCTCGACGATGATCCCGACTTCCTTCGCCTCCTCGGCCTCTGGCTGGAGAGCGAAGGCCATGACGTCTTCGCCAGTTCGGACCCCGTAACCGGGGTGGCGCGCCTGCGCAGCCGGATTCCCGACCTGATCATCTCGGACCTGCGTATGCCGGTCATTGACGGCATGGGCATCCTCGAAGAGGCCCAGCGCCTCGATCCCGACCTCCCCGTCATCCTCCTCACCGCCCACGGCAGCATTCCCAACGCCGTCGAGGCCATGCGCGGCAACGCCTTCGGCTATCTCAGCAAGCCCTTCAGTAGCGAAGAACTGCAGGATCTGGTCAAGTCCGCCCTCTCCCAGCGCCAGGCCAGCCAGGAAACCCGCACCCTGCGAGCCACCCTGCGGGCGCAGGCCGGCCAACTGGTACTCCACCGCAGCCCCGCCATGGCCGCTCTGGTGGATGAACTGGCACGCATTGCCGGCTCCTCGGCCAGCGTTTTCCTCTCCGGCGAAAGCGGCGCGGGCAAGGAACGCATCGCTCGCGCCATCCACGCCGCCAGCCCCCGTGCGGAACGCCCTTTTGTCGCCGTCAATTGCGGCGCCATTCCCGCCGAACTTGCCGAAAGCGAGCTTTTCGGCCACGTCAAAGGCTCCTTCACCGGCGCCGCCCACGACGCCCCCGGCCTGATCCGCAGCGCCGACGGCGGCACCCTCTTCCTTGATGAAATTGCCGACCTGCCCCTAGCCCTCCAGGTCAAGCTCCTGCGTGTCCTCCAGGAAGGCACCCTGCGTCCCGTCGGCGCCAGCCGCGAGATCAGCGTCGATGTGCGCGTCATCAGCGCCACCCACCAGGACATCCACGCCCTCACCGCCAGCGGCGAGTTCCGCGAAGACCTCTACTACCGGCTGCATGTCATTCCCCTGCGCGTCCCCAGCCTGTGCGAACGCCCCGAAGACATTCCCCTGCTGGCGCAGCATTTCCTCGACCGCGAAAGCGGTCGATTGGGCCGCGAGATCCAGGGCTTCAGTCCCGAGGCCCTCGACAAGCTCGTCCAGCGCCCCTGGCCAGGCAATGTCCGCGAACTGGAAAACGCCGTCACCTACGCCGCCGCCGTCACCGAAAAGGGCTGGGTAGCCGCCGACGCCATCCCCGACGCGGGTCGTCAGGGGGGACAAAGCGCCCTGCCCCCCCTCCAGGATGCCAAGACGGCCTTCGAGCGCGCTTACCTGGAAAACCTCCTGCGCGCCACCGACGGCAATATTTCCCGCGCCGCCCGCATCGCCGGCCGCCACCGCACCGACCTCTACAAGCTCATGCGCAAACACGGCCTAGCCCCGCAACTGTTCAAGGGCAACGACAGTGAAAGCGACTGAAAGCCAGGATGCCCGTCAGCCGCCCGGTGCCGATGCCGCCATCGGCACCATCGTCGAGGTGCGCGGGCCGGTGGTGGATATCGCCTGTCCCCACCTGCCGCCGCTCCACCAAGCCCTCTGCGCCCGCAACAATCAGCAAACCTTCCTCTTTGAGGTCCATCAGCATCTGGACAGCGCCCATGTGCGGGCCATCACCTTGCACAGCACATCGGGCCTGCGCCGGGGCATGACGGTCTACGACACCGGCGCGCCCCTGCAGGTGCCGGTCTCGCCGGAATGCCTCGGGCGCTTGCTGGATGTCTTCGGTGCCCCACTCGACGGCGGCGCACCGCTTCCCGCCGGCGAGTATCGGAATATCCTGGCGGCGCCGCCCTCCCTGCCCGACACCATGGCGCCCAGCGATGTGCTCGAAACCGGCATCAAGGTGATCGATCTGCTCTGCCCTTTCGTCCGCGGCGGCAAAACCGGCCTGTTCGGGGGAGCCGGTCTGGGCAAGACCGTGCTCATCATGGAATTCATGCACGCCATGGTCACCCTGCATCAAGGGGTGTCGGTGTTTGCCGGGGTGGGCGAGCGCATCCGTGAAGGGCACGAGCTCTGGCACATGATGGAGGCAGCCGGGGTCATGCCCCATACCCTGATGATCTTCGGCCAGATGGACGAGTCCCCCGGCGTGCGCTTTCGCGTGGGCCACACCGCCCTCACCTATGCCGAATTCCTCCGCGACCAGTTGCACAAGGAGGTGCTGTTCCTGATGGACAATGCCTTCCGTTTCGTGCAGGCGGGCAGCGAAATCTCCGGGCTCCTCGGGCGCATGCCCGCCACCGTCGGCTACCAGCCGACCCTCATGACCGAGGTGGCGGCCTTGCAGGAGCGCATCCTCTCCACCCGCGCCGGCGCGGTGACGGCGGTGGAGGCGATCTACGTCCCGGCCGATGACATGAGCGACCCGGCGGTCACCGCGATCATCGCCCACCTCGATACCACCGTCATTCTTTCCCGCGCCCAGGCCGGCAAAGGCATTTACCCCGCCGTGGATCCGGTACAGTCCACCAGCCAGTTGATGGACCGCCATTTCCTCGGCGACCGCCATTACGCCGTCGCCGAGGCGGTGCGCGAACATCTGGCCCGCTATCAGGAACTGGAGGACATCATCACCATGCTGGGCATCGAGGAACTTTCGGAGCAAGATCGTCGCATCGTGCTGCGGGCGCGCAAACTGCAGCGTTACCTCACCCAGCCCTTTCACGTGATCGCCGAACAGACCGCCATCCCCGGCGTGTCGGTACCCCTCGCCGCCACCCTGACCGACTGCGAGGCCTTCCTGCGCGGCGATTATGACGACACGCCCGAAGACCGCTGTTACCTGCGCGGCAGCATGCAGGAGGGGCCGTGAGCACCTTTACCCTGCACTTGCAAAGCGCCACCGGGCACGAGGAGGTGGCAGGCGTGACCAGTTTCCTCGGTGAGGATGCCTCGGGCAGCTTCGGCATCCTCGCCCGCCATGCCCGCTTCATGACCGCCCTCAGCTTCGGGCTGGCCCGCTTTCGCCAGGCCGATGCGCCCTGGCAATATCTGGCAATGCCCGGAGCGCTGCTCTATTTCTTCGACAATGGGCTATATATCTATACGCGGCGCTATTTGCGCGATTCCGACCATCATCGCATCCGGCAAGCCTTGGAAGAACAGATCGCAGCGGAAGAAAAGGCGCTCCAGGAGGTCAAGACCGCCCTCCACCACATGGAGGAGGAGATGCTTCACCGGCTGTGGCGCTTGCAGGAAGGAGAAAAAGGGGGACCATGGACATCTCCAAGAGGCTGAAGCAAAGCATCGATCGCCAAGTCCGGCGCCTAGACAAGCCGCGCCGCAGCCTCTTTGCGCAAACCGTCTATCTCGGCACCCTGGGCTTGGTCATGGTACTGCCCGTGGTTGCCGGCGCCTATCTCGGGCTGTGGCTCGACAGCTTGGCGGGAGGTTATTCCATGCGCTGGACCCTCAGTCTGATCGTCCTCGGCGTCGTGATCGGGGCCGTAAACGTATATCTTTTGATCAAGGACTGAAGCATGACCGGCCAGGGCCTTTTCATCCCCATCGCCTTCCGCATCGGCCCTCTGGCCATCACCCAGACGGTAGTGGTCACCTGGCTGCTCATGCTGGCCCTGGTGATCTTTTCCTGGCTGGCCACCCGCCGCCTGCGCATCACCCCCGGCCCCTTGCAGGTGGCCGTGGAAGGGGCGGTTACGGCCATGGATGAGGCGGTGCGCTCCGTCCTCCCGGAACAGGCCTCGCAGGTGCTGCCCTTCATCGCCACCCTGTGGATTTTCATCACCGCCGCCAACCTGGCGGGTCTGATCCCCGGTCTGGCCTCGCCCACGGCGGACCTGTCCACCACCACGGCCCTTGCCGTCCTGGTCTTTCTCTCGGTGCACTGGTTCGGCATCCGCAGCAGCGGCCTCAGGGCGTACCTGCGTCATTACCTGCAGCCCAGCGTCTTCCTCTTCCCGTTTCAGATCATCAGCGAGATCACCCGCTCCGTCGCCCTCGCCGTGCGCCTCTTCGGCAACATGATGAGCCTCGACATGGCGGCATTGCTGATCCTGCTGGTGGCGGGCTTCCTGGTACCCGTGCCCATCCTTATGCTCCACGTCATCGAGGCCCTGGTCCAGGCCTACATCTTCGGCATGCTCGCCCTCATCTACATCGCCGGAGCCATCCAATCCCGAGAAACCACCAAAGACACCTGAAAGGAGCCAAATATGGCGAACATGACCTGGTTTGTCCTCGCCTCCACCCTCATCGCCGCCCTCGCCATGGCGCTGGGAGTCATGCTGCCGGCCCTGGCCATGGGCCGTTCCATCAGCCAAGCCCTCGACGCCCTGGCGCGCCAGCCCGAGGCGGAACAGGCCATCACCCGTACCCTCTTCATCGGCCTGGCCATGATCGAATCCCTGGCCATCTACGTCCTGGTCATTGTCCTCATCATCCTGTTCCGCAACCCCCTCATGCCCTATCTGCTCAAGTAGCGGGGCCTGCCCATGCAATACGACTGGACCACCTTTGTCCTGGAAATCATCAATTTCCTGGTACTGGTATGGCTTCTCAAGCACTTCCTGTACCGCCCGGTGATGGGCGTCATCGCCCGCCGTCAGGCGGCCGTGGAACAAAGCATTGCGGAGGCGCAAACCCGGGAGCAGGAAGCCCGGGCATTGAAAACCCAGTACGAAAATCGTCTGGCCAACTGGGAGACGGAGAAACAAAAAGCCGGCGCGGCGTTGCGGGCGGAGCTGGAGGCCGAGCATGGGCGCCGCCTCCATGCCCTGGATGCGGAAATCGAAGCAGAGCGCGCGCGGCGCCAGGCCTTGGCGGAGCATCTGGACGAAGAGCGCCGGCGCGCCGCCGAGGAACAGGCCGTCGCCCAGGGCGGCCGCTTCGTTGCCCGCCTCCTGGCACGCCTGGCGGGCCCCGAGATGGAGGCGCGCCTTGCCGATCTGTTCATCGAGGATCTGCAACGACTGCCGGAGACCAGGCGGCAGGCCTTGCGCACCGCCCTGACGGAAGACTCGGCGCCGGCAATCCGGGTGCTCAGCGCCTTTCCCTTGGCCGAAGAACAGCAAGGAGCCATCCGCAGGGCCCTGGCGGAACTGGCCGGGCGTGAACTCCCCTGCGCATTCGCCGTGGATGACGGCCTGCTGGCCGGGGTACACGCCAGCCTCGGCCCCTGGGTGCTCTCCGCCGATCTGCGCGACGAACTGCGCTTTTTTACGGAAGTGGCCCCCCATGGCAGCGACTGATCTCCTGCCGGACAATGCACCCCTGGCCCGCCAGGCACGCTGGCTGGAGGCTTACCGCCTGGGCCTGCGGGTGGCCGAGCAAGGGACCGTGGTTGCCGTCGGCGACGGCATCATCTGGGTCCGCGGTTTGCCTTCGGCGGCCATGGATGACCTGCTCGCTCTCAGCGAGGGCAGCACCGCCCTAGTGTTTCATCTGGGGCGGGACCTCCTTGGCGCCATATTGCTCAAAGAGTCGCCCGCCCTCAGCGCGGGAACCGTGGCCCAGGTCTCCGGCCTGCGCCTGAGCATTGCGGTGGGCGATGGGCTGCTGGGCAGGGTCATCGACCCCCTGGGCGCCCCCCTGGATGGCCTGGCGCCGCCCCAGGCCACGGCGCGCGGCGCCATCGACGCTCCCTCCCCGCCCATTGTCGCCCGCGACTTCGTCAACGAGGCCCTGTACACGGGCAGCAAGATCGTGGACAGCATGATCCCCATCGGCAAGGGGCAACGCCAACTCCTCATCGGCGACAACGGCCTGGGGAAAACCGCCTTCGCCCTGGACACGGTCATCAACCAAAAGGGCAAAGGGGTCTACTGCGTCTACGTCATCGTGGGCCAGAAGCGCTCCAGCGTCGTCAGCGTCATCGAGACCCTGCGCAGCGCCGGGGCCCTGGCCCACACCACCGTCCTGGTCGCCGAAGCTAGCGCATTGCCCGGCCTCAAATATCTGGCCCCCTTCTCCGGTTGCGCGGTGGCCGAGGCGTGGATGCGCCAGGGGCGGGATACCCTCGTGGTCTACGATGACCTCAGCACCCATGCGCGGACCTACCGGGAACTTTCGCTGCTGCTCCGCCGGCCGCCGGGACGCGAGGCCTACCCCGGCGACATCTTTTATCTCCATTCCCGCCTCCTGGAGCGTTCGACACACCTGAACGCCGCCCAGGGCGGCGGGAGCATGACGGCCCTGCCCATCGTCGAAACCGAACTGGGAGAGATCGCCACCTATATCCCCACCAACCTCATCTCCATCACCGACGGACAGATCTACTTCGAGCAGCGGCTCTTCGCCGCCGGCTTCCTGCCCGCCATCGACGTCACCAAATCCGTCTCGCGCATCGGCGGCAACGCCCAGGATCCCGCCGTGAAACGAGAGGCCGGGCGCCTCAAGCTCGACTATCTCCAGTTTCTCGAACTGGAGGTCTTCACCCGCTTCGGGGCGCGCCTGGAGACATCCATGGAGGCAAAGATCCGGCGCGGCCGCATGCTGCGCGACATCCTCAAACAGGACCGCCTGACACCCTGGACCATCGAGGCCCAACTCCTGTGGATGGTGGCCTTCAATGACGGATTGCTGGACGGCGTGGCCCCGGCAGCCATCCCGGCGTTGCTGGCGACCCTGCCGGCACGGGCCGCCGCCGCAGGGCTGACGCTGGATATGGCGCGGGAGCGCTGGATCCAGGCCGCCACCGCCTGGATCCGGGAGGCCGGGAGTTGAGCAAGGGCCACGACCTGGCCTATCACCTGCGGGCCCTGGACGACATTCACGGCGTAATGAGCGCCATGAAAAATCTCGCCTTCGCCGAGACCCGCAAACTCGCCCAATACCTGGAGGACCAGCAGCGGCTCTTCGCCGGCATGGAAGACCTGCTGGCCGACTTTCTGCGTTTCTACCCCCAGGCGCCCCAAAGGATGGGGGAGGCACGCACGGTATACCTGCTGATCGGCTCCGAGCGGGGTTTCTGCGGCGACTTCAATGAACAACTCCGGGATGCCTTCGCTGCCCTCCGCCCGCAACTCACCGGGACCGGGCAGCAACCCGCCGTCATCGCCGTAGGCCGCAAGCTCGCCGAACGTCTGGAGGGGGTGCTGCCCCTGGCTGCGCGTTTCCCCGGCCCCAACGCCACGGAGGAGGTCGAGCCCGTCCTCAGCCGCCTGGCGGAGTGGCTCGACCGCCAACGCCCCGCCCAGGGTTTTCTGCGCCTCGGCGTATTGCACCATGCGGAAGATGGCGGCGATGGCGTGCGCCTATCCATTTTTGCGCCCTTTCGGCATCCGGAGCGGGAAGCGCCGGTCTTTGCCAACCCGCCCCTCCTGAACCTCTCCCCGGCGAATTTCCTTGTGGAGTTTGCTGATCATTATCTCCTCGCCGCCCTCTATGCCGTGCTGTACCGCTCCCTGATGGTGGAGAATCGGCGCCGCCTGCAGCACATGGACAACGCCACGCACCGCCTGGAGCAACGGATGGAAGAGCTGCGGCGACAGCGCAACCAGTTGCGCCAGGAAGAGATTACCAATGAAATCGAGGTCATCATGCTCGGCCAAGCCATCCCGGATCCAGCAACCCCCGCAGTGGAAACGGATTACCCCCAGGACGGAGAAAGCCCATGAAGCATCGCCCGTTAGACAGTTCGAAAAACGGTATTCGCCAAGGACCACGACGGCCGGAATCGAAGTCGCGCAAAACGTGTTCGCCCGTTGCCGGATCCGGAATGAAGTCCTTGCACTCTGCAACGACCCTGTTATCCTCATAGCATTTTAGACGCCGTCAAAAATGCCCATGAATCTACCCGCCCCATCCAACAACAAATCCATTTTCCAGCGCTTGCATCTGCGCCGCTGGTTCGCCCAGGGCCTGCTCATCTCGCTGCCCATCGGGCTGACCATCTATGTCGTGCTGTGGATCGGTTCCTGGATCGACAGCTTCTTTGACGGCCCCATCCATGCCATTTTCCATGTCAACATTCCCGGCCTGGGCATCCTGCTGACCCTCCTGACCATCCTCGGCGTCGGCATCCTCGCTTCCCATGTCCTGACGGCGTGGATCTTTGATCGCCTCAACGCCTTGCTCGCCAGGATTCCCGTGCTGCACAGCCTCTACAGCACCATCCAGGAAACGGTGGGGCTTCTCTTTGGGGGCAATGACCGAGGCTTTCGCAGCGCCGTGCTGCTGCGCCAGGGTGGCGATATGGGATATATCATCGGCCTGGTCACCCGCGACGACCTCTCCGAACTGCCCCATCTCCCCGAAGACTGCATCGCCGTCTTCATCCCCATGAGTTATGGCATCGGCGGCTTCACCTGCATCGTGCCGCGGGACCGCGTGATCCCCCTGCCGGATCTCAGTCCGCAGCAGGCCCTGCGTTTTGCCATGGCGGGCGGTGTTGGCGGGGCGAAAAATCGAGCGCCGGGGCACCCGGACACGGCCGCGACGCCCAAGAAGCAATGACCCGGAACGCAATGAAATTTTGCGCTCCCTTCCAGGTCTTATTATACTGCGCGCACTGCAAACGGGGATACTGATGCCAGAGATTCGCAAAGCGGTTTTTCCAGTGGCGGGGCTGGGCACCCGCTTCCTGCCCGCCACCAAGGCCAGCGCCAAGGAAATGATGCCGGTGGTGGACAAGCCCCTCATCCAGTACGCCGTGGAGGAGGCCATCGCGGCCGGCTGCACGCAGCTCATCTTCATCAGCGGCCGCGGCAAGCGCGCCATCGAGGATCATTTCGACGTCTCCTACGAACTGGAAAAGGAGCTCGAACAGCGGGGTAAACTGGCCCTTCTGGAACAGGTGCAGGGCATCCTGCCCCCCGGCGTCAGCACCATCTTCCTGCGCCAGCCTTACCCTCTGGGCCTCGGCCACGCGGTGCTCATGGCGCGCCCGGTGGTCAACGATGAGCCCTTCGCCGTCCTCCTCGCCGACGATCTCATGCTCGCCGAAAAGCCCGTGCTGGCGCAGATGATGGAGCAGTATCGGCGCTTTCAGGCCGGCATCCTCGGGGTGCAGGAGATCCGCCGCGAAGACTCCAGCCGCTATGGCGTCGTCGCGGCACGCCCCTGGGATGACCAGGTCTACCAGGTGAGCCGCATCGTGGAAAAACCGCGTCCCGAGGATGCGCCCTCCAATCTCGGCGTCGTGGGCCGCTACATCCTGCCCGCCCGCATCTTCGATTTTCTGGAAAATACCGCCCAGGGCGCCGGCGGCGAGATCCAGCTCACCGATGGCATCGCCGGCCTCCTCGGCGAACGCCAGGTCCTCGCCTATCGCTTTGCGGGCCAGCGCTTCGACTGCGGCGACAAGCTCGGCTACCTGCAGGCGACCATCGCCTTTGGCCTGCGCCACCCGGAAGTGGGAGCGGAATTCACCCGATACCTGAATGCCCTGTGCGCAGAGCGACAAGGCGCATCCGCCGATCCCCGGGGGGAAGATGTCCAAGGCGCGTAAAGGCATCATCCTGGCCGGAGGCTCGGGAACCCGCCTCTATCCCCTCACCAGGGCCGTGAGCAAGCAGCTCATGCCCGTCTATGACAAACCCCTCATCTACTACCCCCTGGCCACCCTCATGCTGGCGGGCATCCGGGAAATGCTCGTCATTTCCACCCCCGACGACCTGCCCCGCTTCCAGCAATTGCTGGAGGACGGCCAACAGTGGGGGATGCGGTTTGCCTACGCCGAGCAGGCTCGGCCCGAAGGGCTGGCCCAGGCGCTGCTCATCGCCGAAGCCTTCCTGGATGGCGCACCCTCCGCCCTGGTGCTGGGCGACAACGTCTTCTACGGCCATGAACTCAGCACCACCTTGCAAACAGCCAACGCACGCAGCGACGGCGCCACCATTTTCGCCTACCATGTCGCCAACCCCACGGCCTATGGGGTGGTGGAATTCGCCGCCGATGGCCGCGCCGTACACCTCGAGGAAAAGCCGCAGGAACCGCGATCTTCCTATGCCGTCACCGGCCTGTATTTTTACGATGGCCAGGGCAGCGCCCTGGCGCGGGAAATCCGTCCCTCGGGCCGCGGCGAGCTGGAGATCACGGACCTCAACAACCTCTATCTGCAAGCGGGCCAGCTCCAGGTGGAGGTCCTGGGGCGCGGCACCGCCTGGCTCGATACCGGCACCCACGGTGACCTCCTGAGTGCCGCCCAGTTCATCCGCACCATCGAAGAGCGTCAGGGGCTCAAGGTGGCCTGTCCCGAGGAGATCGCCTTCCGCATGGGATATATTGATGCCGAGCAGCTCGCCCGTCTCGCCGCGCCCCTGGATAAAAGCGGCTACGGCATTTATCTGCGCCGCATCCTGGCGGAACGGACGCTGCCATGAACTTTACGCCGCTGGCCATTCCCGAAGTGATCCTCGTGGAACCCCGCGTTTTCGGGGATGCGCGCGGTTTTTTCCTGGAAAGCTGGAATCGGCGCAGCTTCGCCGAGCACGGCCTGAATCTGGATTTCGTTCAGGATAATCACAGTCGTTCCCGCCGCGGCGTCTTGCGCGGTCTGCACTATCAGATCCGGCAGCCCCAGGGGAAACTGGTGCGGGTGGTCAGCGGCGAAGTCTTTGACGTAGCCGTCGATTTGCGGCGCTCCTCACCCACTTTCGGACAGTGGGTGGGTGCCACCCTGTCGGCAGAGAACCATCGCCTTCTGTGGGTGCCGCCCGGTTTCGCCCACGGCTTCTACGTCCTGAGCGAGGTTGCGGACTTTCTCTACAAGGCCACGGATTTCTACGCGGCCGCCCATGAACGCACCATCATCTGGAATGACCCGGACATCGCCATCGACTGGCCCCTCCGGGGCGAGCCGTTGCTGGCGCCCAAGGATGCGGCGGGCAGCCCATTGGCAGAGGCCCCATGTTATCCCTGAATGGCTCCCCCCTGAGCCGGGATAGACAAGTCGCCACGCTTCGAGAGGAGTATCCCGCAGCATGATCATCATTGATGGTGTAACCGAAAGTGGAGGCAAATTCCGCCCATCGGCATGGGCCGAAATGCTCATCGAAGGAGTAGGCCTCGCGCATTTCGGAGCCGATCACAAAATCCATTATCTGCCTTTCATCGAGCCCGCCACCATCAACGGCAACGCGGCCATCATCATGGACGAGGCGCTGGAGGCCGCCCACCCCGAAGCCTTCGCCGAGATCATGCGCTTTGCCCAGGAAAACAAGCTCCAGATACGCCAGGAAGCAGGCAGCATGACCTCCCGGCCTGCGCACAACGCGGCTCCCACCTCCCCCGACAAACGACGCTCATCCTGATGACTGCACCGACCGCCCGGGCCACCCGGCGTTTTGCCGCTTTTCTCTTTACCGCCATCGCCATCTATGGTCTCTGGGCCATTTTCCTGAGCATCCATACCATTGTCCAACAGGCACCGGTGCGCAGGCATTTGTGGCTGGCCCTGGAAACCCTCCGCCAGCTCCCCCCTGACGCCACGGCCGATGCCGCTGCCGCCCAACGCAGCGCCCGGCTCCTGGTCGCCCACTGGAACCGGATCCATCCGCACAACCCCTGCGGTCCCGGGCCAGCCTACGTGCTGGCCCGGGACCTTCCGGCCCAACACGCCTGCCTGGTCAGCGTCGGCGTCCAGGGCAACCATCTCCGGGTCCGCGCCTACGATACCCAGGGTTATGCCATGGACAACATTTACGAAGCCCTCTATCCACCCCCTCCCCCCAAGGTGGAATGATGCGCGTCCTGATCTTTGGTGCCGCGGGGCAGGCAGGCTGGGAACTGCAACGCAGCTCGCCCGCCGGGATGAGCGTCCGGGCCCTGGCCCGGCAAGATGCCGATATCACCCAAATTGACGCGGTCCGCGCCGCCGTGCGGCACTGGCAACCCCACTGGATCATCAATGCCGCCGCCTATACCGCCGTGGACCGCGCCGAGAGCGAAGCCTCCGACGCCTACGCCATCAACGGCGACGGCGCCGCCCACATCGCCCGGGCGGCGCTGGAAACCCATTGCCAGGTTCTGCACATCTCTACGGATTTCGTTTTTGACGGGCAAAGTCCCAGCCCCTACGCCCCCGACGCCAGCGTCCATCCCCTCGGGGTGTACGGCGCCAGCAAGGCCGCCGGCGAAGAGGCGGTGCGGCGGATCCTCGGCGATGACGCCCTGATCCTCCGCACCGCCTGGGTCTACAGCAGTCACGGTCACAATTTCGTCAAAACCATGTTGAAACTGATGGCCGAACGCGCAGAACTGCGCATCGTGGCGGATCAGATCGGCAGCCCCACCTGGGCGGCAGGGCTCGCCCAGGCCATCTGGCGGGCCATCGGGACGAAAGATTTTCGCGGAACCCAACACTGGACCGATGCCGGCATCGCCTCCTGGTATGATTTTGCCGTCGCCATACAGGAGGAAGCCGTGGCCTGCGGGCTGCTTTCCCGCGCCATTCCCATCCTCCCCATTCGCAGCATGGACTACCCTACCCCGGCCCGGCGCCCCGCTTGCGCGGTCCTCGACAAGAGCGGCAGCTACGCGCAACTCGGCACCGCCCCCCACTGGCGCGTGGCCCTACGGGCCATGCTGCAAGAACTCCTCCCCGCAGCGAGCCCGCACCATGCCCCTTAAGCCTACAGATCCCGCAAGCCGCCATAGCCCCCAGCGACTCCTGGTCACCGGTGGTGCCGGCTTCATCGGCGCCAACTTCTGTCACTACTGGCTGCAGCGGCATCCCGAACAACCCCTCGTCGTCCTCGACGCCCTCAGCTATGCCGGCAACCGCCACAGCCTCGCTGACCTCGATGCGCTGGCCGGCTTCCGCTTTGTGCAGGGGGACATCAACGATACGGATCTGGTCATGGCGCTCCTGCGCGAACACGCCATCGATACCCTGGTCCATTTCGCCGCCGAGAGCCATGTGGATCGTTCCATCCACGATCCCGACGCCTTCATCCGCGCCAACATCCTCGGCACCCACAGCCTCCTGCGCGCCGCCCGGGCCGTCTGGCTGGAGGGCCCCCAAGGCCCCGTTCCCCATCGTTTCCATCACATCTCCACCGATGAGGTGTATGGGACCCTGGGCCCTACCGATCCGCCCTTCACCGAGGACACTCCCTACGCCCCCAATTCACCCTACGCCGCCAGCAAGGCCGCTGCGGACCACCTGGTGCGCAGCTATCAGCACACCTACGGCCTGCGCACGAGCACCAGCAACTGTTCCAACAACTACGGTCCCTTCCATTTTCCCGAAAAACTCATCCCGCTGGTGATCGTCAATATCCTCCATGGCCGGCCCTTGCCCATTTACGGTGACGGCCGACAGATCCGCGACTGGCTCTATGTCGAGGACCACTGCCGCGGCATTGATTCGATACTCCGGCACGGGCGAGAAGGCGAAAGCTATAATATCGGCGGGCGCAACGAATGGGCCAACATCGACATCGTCCAGCTCATTTGCACCCACATGGACGCAGCCTTTGCCCAAGATCCCGGGCTGGCCCAACGCTTCCCCGCCGCCACTCCCGCCCGGGGCCAGCCCTCCGCCTCCCTCATCCACCATGTCCAGGACCGTCCCGGCCATGACCGCCGCTACGCCATCAACGCCGACAAGATCGCGCGCACCCTCGGCTTCACCCCTCGGACCGATTTCGCCGCGGGCATCGCGCGCACCATCCGCTGGTACCTCGACCATCCCGCCTGGTGGCAAGGGGTCATGGACGGCAGCTACCAGCAGTGGCTCGACACCCAATACGGAGCGATCTGAAGGGCGCAACGGAATGGCCACCCCCCCAAGGGGAATTCCTTGCCGATTCCGGAAAGCGCCGGCCTCAGCCTCCGCCCGCCGTTCCCGGCACCAAAAATCTCCCGATCATCGGCGCTCATCGGCATGACCATAGACAGAGCAAGTGCCCGTTGCCCCAGCCGGACGCGCGCCATGCGAGGCCGCCCAGCCAATCCCCAAGATCCGCAGATGGATGATGACCAGGGCAAAAAAGAGGGAAAACGCCATCCATCCCGAAGGAAAGCCGGCAGGCTGGATGGAAGATGCGCGATCGCCCTTCGCTGCCGTTCCGTATCGGAGAAAAGGTCCGCCTGACCCGCACCGGAAAATGCCGGGGCGCGGCAAGATCAGGCCGCGCAATGGCGAACAACGCCATCGGCCGGCCCGCCCAAGCGCGCCAGATGCGCCTCCAGCACCGCCCCCATCAACGGCTGGGCAAAGCATTCCGCCAGGGTCAGGCGCTGCCACTGCGGCATATCCGGATGGAGGCGATAATGCACCCAGGTCCCGCGGCGCCGGTCGAGAATGAGGCGTCCCTCGCGCAACAGCGCGAGATGCCGGGAGATCTTCGGCTGGGATTCCTCCAGCGCGCCGGTGATCTCACAGACGCAGAGCTCCCCCTTCGCCCAGAGCAACTGCAATACACTCAATCGGGTCTTGTCTGACAAGAGTTGGAAAAAACCGGTGACCGGCTCCATGACCATTGCTTGCGCTCCCCATATCCGGCCTATATTTGATGATGCGGATATTAGACATTCCCTATCCTCCCTGTCAAACCCAAGCCCACCCAGCAGCGCGTCCCATGGCCGCAAGCAAGGCCGACCATGGCGGAATGACGGAAAAACCGGATTGGACAGACCCGCACCGGGGCGTGAACGGATGAGCAAGCGCTTTACCTTGGCCCTTATATTATCCTTGATCTTATATTAGATGCGGTCTATTATCTTTCGGCAACCCATCCCTGCCGAAGCTTGGGTCTCGTGACCCAAGCACAAGATGGCCGCCGGACGGAGGCGGATCATCCACCCTTGTCCAGATAGAGAAAGATGAATGACGTACTGAAAAGGGGGTGAACACGGACCAATGAAATAGCCCACGCCTTGAAGCACCACGATTCATTCAAGCATTCGTTTATATCCGCAACAACCAGGAGGTAACAATGAATATCGAAAAAGCAATTGCAAAGGATGGCAAACTCTCGCGCCGGGAGATGCTCAAAGGGGTGGTGGTGTTCATGGGTGCTGCAGCGCTCGGAGCGGCAATCACCCCTGGCACGGCCTTGGCCGGGGGCATGTCCAAAGCGTCCGCCAAGTATCAAGATCATCCCAACGGGAAGGCACACTGCTCCAATTGCACATTTTTTACGGCGGGCGCAGCGCCCACCGCGATGGGCACCTGCGCGGTAGTTTCCGGAAACGTCAGCCCCGACGGCTGGTGCATGCTCTACGCCGCCAAAGGGGCGTGATCGTCCTCGCTAAATAGTCAGTAACAACGCCCCCTCACCTTTTCCGGCAGGGGGTGTATTCCTGCTTTCCTGCCGGCGACAGGCCATCCCGGCCCTGCACCGCTCCTTTGCCCAAACGTTCCAATGGCGAAGACTCCACCTCCTGGCCTCCCCCGGCCTGCAACTCAAGCTGCTGGAGCCCGGCCAGCAATTCCCCCACGTCGATGGGCATGATGGCGACCACCGGCCGCCGCCGATCGGCCCGGACGGCTGCGACCGATATGCCCGTTGCCACCTCGCCAATGGCCTTATCCCGCGCCGCCAACAACGCGGTGATATGAGGATGGAACAGGCGGAGCATGGCCGTGATCCAGCGGTTCACCAGCCAGGACGGATAGGCATGTTCGACGCGATAACGTCCCAGCAGATCCAGGGTTTTTCCGGCATCCCGCCAGCGCCCGCCACTGACCCAGTGATTGATGCTGAACAAAGCTTGCGGCATGCCCCAAACATCCATGGAGATGGCGACCAGATGCACCAGGTCTTTGCTACGATCTCCCACCTCCCGCCGCTGGGGAGAAACCGGTGCGAAGAGATGAAAGTGGCCATGTTCGTCCAGGGGACCGGCGTGGGCATGGTAATAAAAACGGGCACCGGTGCTGGCGTCCGTCGCATCATCGGGCGGATAGTGGAGGCCCTCGGTAAAGGGTTCCTGTCCGCGCAGGAGGTCGGCGACCACATTGAGCCCACAACCCGCCAAATCGGCCATGATGCGCTCCACCTGCTTGCCCGCCTTGCGCATGCGCCGCTGCTGGCAATGGCCAAGGCGGTTCAGGTCCGGTGCCGCTACCCGGATGGGCCAGGATTCGACTCCCGCCCCGTCATTTCTTGGTCTTGGCTGCCCCACAGTTCGCGCTTTGACAAGGATGCCGACTGGCCGTTGCAGCGGTGGAGCCGGGCTGTGCCTTGGCCAAGGGCGTGGGCTGGACACCGGTAGCCGTCTTTTGGCTGGGAGCACAAGGGTGGGCCATCGTTTCCGCTGACGCTAGGGGGGATCCGAGTGCCAAGGTCAGGGCCACTGCGCCCCCCAAGACCTTGCGCTTGTGCAAATGCATGAGCAGACTCCTTTGCTGGAAAATCAACATGGATATCCTTTGCCCTAGCGAAGCCGCCACCAAGCTGAAGCCCCCTTGTCGAGACTTGCCGGGTTTCCATCTCCACCAAAAATCTTGGGCAAAGCCTATTTTTACAGCATAGTCCCGATGGCCGGTCTTCGCCAACATCCCCAACCCCGAACAACGGCCCCTCCCACCGCTTTTATCGGAGGGCCGCCGAGAGTTCCTGATCGCCCCCCTGCGCATGCCTCAGAAAGGGGGTGGTGGCGGAGTTCCCGGTCCCTGATGGGGTCCGCCCGAGGGTGGGGACGGCGGCGGCGCGGCGAAGCCGGGATTGGGTGGGCGCTCGGGGAACGGCGCGAAAGCCGGCCCTGGAGGAGGTCCCTGCCGGCGGCGGCGGTGATACGGTGCCGGCGCCACGGGTTCCGGGCTCGGCGGTCCGGAAGGGGGACGAAGAGCCGGCCCGGGGAGCGGCGCAGCACCAGGTGGCGGCAGCGACGCGGAAGGCGATGGCGGTGCAACGAAGCCAGGGCGAGGCGAAGCTCCCCCGGGCGACCCGGGCGGCGGGGCAGAAGGTGGGGCAAAGAAAGCCCTCTGGGGCGGATGGGCAGGCCCCGGAGGAGGAGGCGCCATGATGCCGGGCCCTGCCGGTCCCGGTGGCAGCGGCACGCCGGGGCCTGGGACCAAGCCCGGCCGCGGAGGTGAAGGCGGTACCGCGCCGTAGATCACCGCCGGCGGGGGCGGTGGCATCCCCTGTGGCGGCGGGGGCGGGGGTGGCGCTCCCGGCGGAGGCGGCGGGGGCGGAGCGGAAAAATACTGGTAATAGACCTGCGGGTAGTAATCCCACAGTTCCGTCTGCAGATACAGATCAGGCGTGTAGTAGTTGAGGTAAGCGGCAGAAGGATACCAGGAATAGCCGGGATAAGCGCCGGCCATGGGGCCGTTGCTATAATAGCCTTCCGTCGCATAGGGATAAGAAACGCAACCGGTCCCCCCAACCAGAAGCAGCGCCGCCAGGGCGATGGTGCCAATTTTCCGCTTCACCATAACAGCCTCCCCAGGCCATGGCATCCCATGACTATTAAACCATCATGCCCTGAAAACGCCGTGCCGGCTGCCGATCCGGAATGATGGGTTTTTATCGCTCTTAATTTTCATGTTACGCCATTTGCCGATGAATGACATGCTTACCAAGCAGATCCACCAGCAATTACGCCTGGCCATTGCCGTGGCCGTGACCAACATCAGCCCGGCGTGGGCGGGGATCTTCCCGAGACTATCTCAAGCCCTGCCCAACTGTGGCACAGCATCCGCGCCATCATGGATGACGGGCATCTCCTGCCGGGCAGCACTGTATACCAGCCGGGATCCAGAACGGTGGATTATTACCCCCCCGCCAAAGTGAACGAAACCGCCCATGGCGCCGTAACCGCCGCGGGCGGAGTAGTCCGGGTGACGCGCTACCCGGCCGGATTATCACCCGTCTATCTCCGCATGCTCCAGGAGCACCCTGGAGCCGTACTGGGAAGGGACCCGGGTCCGGCCATGGAAGTTTTCTTAAATCCGTCAGCCTTCCTGGCCAAGGCGCGACTTCTGGATGCCCAGGATCAGTTGCCACCGGGATTTCCCGCCCGGACATTCCCCGGGCGGCAAGTGCCATGGGCTTCGGAAATACTTGGCCCGCCGGCCTCCGCTGCGAAGACTGCCGACATTGATTTGCCACAGCGGCCCTTGCATCTTCCCGTCATTCAACTATGTTCATAATGGTGTCGCAGCAAAAAGCCCATGCCAATGGGAATGATTTGACTGAAACCCTTCTTGGAGGTGCAGCTATGCAATGCAATGTTGGCCGTATAGACCAGGCGATTCGCATTATCATCGGCGTCGTCTTGCTGCTGGTGGGATTCCTGGCTCCCTTGGGGTTCATCTGGCAGGTAGTGGTGCTGATCCTCGCGGCAATCGCGCTGATTACCGGAATTGTCCGCTTTTGCCCATTGTGGGCGGTGCTTGGCATCAATACCTGTGGACAGGGGAAATCCGGCTGATCCGCCCGGATTTCCCTCTGGCCATGGGGCGGATCCGCCTGAGGTCATGTCAGGGATGACCTGATGAGATCCGTTACCTTCCGATCGAAGGCAATCACTTCTTTATCCATATCCATCAAGCGGTGCCGTTCCTTGAGATAGGCCATGGTGTTGAAAAAGACCTCAGCGGCATCGTCCTCATCCTGGTGGATAAGGATCTTGCTGGGGAGGTCGATGGCCAGCGTGGGGGCGGCGAGCATCAGCGACGTGCCGCCTTTGGGGTTGCCGAAAACCAGGACTTCCGTCGGCGGCATCTGGCGCCCGGCCTCCTGCGCCGCGTGGCCATGATCGAAGTGGGCGAAGATGGTAAAGCCCTGGACCTTGAGGGCATCTTCCAGTCGTCGTGCCGTTTCGGCTACGCCATAAGGCGAGCGCCAATGAAAAAGACCTGCGGGCAATACGTGATCCATCATGACTCCTCCTCCGGAAAAAGGCCGCCGGCAGCATCCAACGTGCATATCCGGCCCGGATCGTCCCCGCGCTTGCCGGCGATGGCTTGCCAGCCATGCCCCGGCCGGAGAAGATCAATGGCATGCGTGTCCTCCCTTGGAGGACAAAACGCCTCACTGGCTGAGGCCCTCCAGGATCTTGGCATAACGTTCCCGCACCACCCTGCGTTTCACCTTGAAGGTAGGCGTCAGTTCGCCGGTTTCCTGCCCAAGGGGCTGCTCCAGGAGGGAAAAGCGGCGCACCTGTTCATAGGAAGGCAGCCCGTCCAGGGCCTCCTGAATGGCCGTATGGGTAGCCTTGACCAAGGCATCCCGGCCATAACTGCCCCCAAGCAGCTTCTGCGCATACTCCGGATTGGCATAAATCAGCGCGACCAGATAGGGAAGACGGTCGCCGAAAACCACCGCCTGCCCAATCAGCGGGTGCATGGTCAGCCGCGTCTCGATCTTTTGGGGTGAGATGTTCTCGCCGGCCGCATTGACGATGAGATCCTTCTTGCGATCGACAATGGTCAGGTAACCGTCGGCATCCAGGAAGCCGCTATCGCCGGTGTGCAGCCAGCCATCGGCAAGCACCTCCCGGCTGGCCCTTTCGTTGTTCCAGTAGCGCTCCATGACGGCGGGCCCCTGGACGAGGATCTCGCCATCGGGGGCGATGCGGCACTGGAGCTTGGGCAGGATTTTCCCCACGCTACCCGGGCGAATGGCGGTCAGGGGATTGGCGGCAATCACCGCGGTAGCCTCGGTCATGCCGTATCCTTCCAGAATGGGCAGCCCCAGTCCCAAGAAGAAACGGGAAATCTCTTGGGGCAGCGGCGCCCCGCCGGATACGAAAAATTGCAGACGCCCACCCAGTTGCCGACGCAGGCGGCTAGCGACGAGGCGGGATGCGAGGCGATTGCGCCAGGTGGGCGGATCGCCGGCGCGAAAATCGAGTTCGCGGCGCAGGAGTGTGGCGAGCAGACCAGGGCGGCCTTCGATCTCCCGTTGGAGCCGATGATAGAGGAGCTGGAAGACCCGCGGAACGGCAATGAGGAGGTGCGGCCGAGCCCGACGAAGGTCGCGCAGAACCGTGTCCGGCCGCTCCCCATAAGCGACCTCCAAACCCAGAAGATAGGGCCCGAAATGGTCGACCACGCGCTCGAAGACATGGGAAAGAGGGAGAAACGAGAGGACGCGCTGCCCGGATTCCAGGGAAGGTACGCAGGGAAGGAAGCCGGCGATATCGCTGAGGATGTTGCCGTGGCTGAGCACCACCCCCTTGGGTTCCCCGGTGGTGCCCGAGGTATACACGAGAGTGGCCATGTCCTGCCGCCGGATCTGCGCCACGCGCCGATCCAGGTCGACATCGGCCACACCCCGGCCGAGTTCGGCCAATGCCGACCAGGGGCGCAGATCGGCGCCTGCCTCGCGGAGGAAAACGTGCTCAGCCGCCACCCCCCACCCTCCCCGGGAACCCAGACGCGCCAGTTCCGCGGGGCTTTCCAGCAGGCAGAAGTCGCTGCCGCTATCGCGGAGGACATGGCGGATATCCGCCGGGCCATAGCTCGGATACGCGGGGACCGTAACCGCGCCGACGGCGAGGATGGCAAAATCCATGATGGCCCAGTCGACGGAATTCGGCGCCATCAGGAGAACCCGCTGGCCGGGCTTCACTCCCAGCCGCAACAGGCCGCGCGCCCGCAACCGGACTTCTTCCTCCAGTAGCGCCGCCGTAATCACTGCGTACCCTTCCCCGAAGGGCCGCAGCGCGGCAATGCCTTGTCCATGGATGCCACAGCGGGCGAATAACCCCGCTGGCAGGTTGGGAAGCGCGTCCAGTTGATGGATCATGCTGGCTATCTCGTGCATGCCCCAGGTATCCATGCCGTTACGCGGCCGCAAGCCATTGAAAAACAATGATGATTACATAAAATAAGCGACGCAAAGCGTCATCCGGAATGGCGGATGATCCGTTCTGGGGATGGCGGATCGAAAGGCCTACTTGATGATTTGATTGGTCGGGGCGAGAGGATTTGAACCTCCGACCACCTGAACCCCATTCAGGTGCGCTACCAGGCTGCGCTACGCCCCGCGAAACAGCGCCCATTAAACGCTAAACCGCCGCTGCGGTCAATGGCCTTGACGGCACAAATCCAGCATGGCCTCCAATTCCTGACGCAAATAGCGCAAGCGCCTGTCGCTACTGGCCGTAGCCGACGGTGCCTGGGCCGGCTCGCCCCTCCCTTCCGTTTCCGCAACACCCCGATGCAGCTGCTCACGGGCACCCTGAATGGTATACCCGTCGGCGTAGAGCAACGCGCGAATACGCCGCGCCAGAAGAATGTCGTGTTGCTGGTAATAACGCCGATTGCCGCGCCGCTTCAGGGGGTCAAGCTGGGGGAACTCCTGCTCCCAATAACGCAGGACATGCGCCTTGACCCCGCACAAAACAGCTGCCTCGCTAATGGAAAAATAGCGCTTGTCCGGGATTTCCGGCAAGGCCGAAAGCCTGCCTTTAGGTGGGCGCGTCACTGCCATTCACATGCGCCTTCAATTTCTGGCTCGCATGAAAAGTCACAACCCGGCGCGCGGTAATGGTGATTTCCACACCCGTCTTCGGGTTGCGCCCGGGCCGCGGATTTTTCTGGCGGAGGGTAAAATTACCAAAACCGGACAGCTTGACTTCTTCACCCTTGGCCAGGTTGCTGCGAATTTCATCGAAAAACGCCTCGACAACACTTTTCGCTTCGCGCTTGTTCAAGCCCATTTTCTCAAAAAGCATGTCCACAATCTCTGCCTTGGTTATCGCCATCTTTCCTCCCTCAAGCACGTAACTGTATGGGACCCAGGCGTTGGACAGCCGTTATCAACCGGTCCAGTTCCGCCTGCACGTCCGTTTCGGTGAGCGTGCGTTCCGCATGCTGCAACACCACCGCAAAGGCCAGACTATAGCTGCCGGGGGCAACCCCTTCCCCCTGGTAGCGATCAAAGAGCGTGATCTCCCGGACGATGGGCGAGGCCGCCCCACGCAGGGCTTGGGCCACGCTGTCCGCCATCAGGCTAACGGGGACAAGCAGCGCGAGATCCCGACGCAATGCCGGAAACGGCGAAATCGCCTGAAAGCGCGGTTCCCGGGCCAGCCCCGCCAGTTGCGCCCATTCCAGGTGAAAAAGAAAAGGGGCGCCATCCAGATCCAGCTCCGCCACCAGCCGCGGGTGCAATGCCCCGAGGAAACCCAGCGCCTTCCCATTGGCCAGGACTTGGGCGCTCTGGCCCGGATGGAGAGCAGGATGATCCGCCTGTGCAAAGGTAAAATCAACGCCATGCCATTGGCCCAGCAATGATTCCACATCGCCCTTGAGGTCATAAAAATCGAGCATCCGCCTGGGATCCGCCCAACCCTGCCGGGTCACCGGACCCATTGCGCATGCGGCCAGCACCTGACGTTGCGTATCCCCCTCGAATACGCGGCCAAACTCAAAGATGCGCACCCGCTCCTGTTGCCTTTTTAGATTAAATTGCAAAACCTGCAAGAGGCCAGGCCAGAGGCTGCTGCGCATGACCGCCATATCCGTGGAAAGGGGATTGCGCAATCCCAGCGCCGCCGCCCCCGGGCTACAGCGCTCCTGCCATTGCGCACTGATGAAACTATAAGTAATGACCTCATGGTAGTCCCGCCCCAACATGCCTTGGCGCAAGGTGCCCTCCAGCGGCGCATGGGGCATGGGCAAGGGCGCCAGGATACCGCGCGGGCGATGGGTGGGAAGACGCTCATAGCCATAGATCCGCCCCACTTCCTCGATAAGGTCCGCCTCGATCCGCACATCGAAGCGATGGGCCGGGGGCACGGCCTGCCAGCCCGCCTCGGTCTCTTCCGGCGCCATGCCCAGATGCACAAGCCCCGACTCTACCTCCGCATCGGCAATGGGCAGACCGAGGATCCGCGACAGTCGCGCCCGCCGCAGCAGGATGGGCGCGCGCTGCGGCAAGGCCGCGGGATCCACCAGGCAGCGGCCATCCCGCAATTGCGCCCCGAGAAGGGCGCGCAGCAGGCGCGACGCCCGCCCGGCGGCCAGCATGGGCAGGGCAAAATCCACCCCCCGCTCATAGCGCAGCGCCGCCTCGGTCTGCAGGCCCAGACGCCGCGCCCGCCCCTGCACCGCCTGAGGGGCGAAGAACGCCGACTCCAGCAGTATGCGCCGGGTTTGTTGGCCAACGGCCGTGCGCTGCCCGCCCATGATGCCGGCCAAGGCCACCGGCCCGGCGGCGTCGGCGACGACCAGCATGTCCGGCTCCAGGGCCAGGGACTGGCCATCCAGGGCGTCCAGCCGTTCGCCGGCAGCAGCCGGGCGCACCGCAATGCCTTCCTGCACCTGCCCGGCATCAAAGCTATGCAAGGGTTGCCCCAACTCCAACATCACATAATTCATCACATCCACGATGGGATGCACGCTCCGTTGCCCCGCCCGCCGCAAACGCTCCCGCAGCCAATCGGGCACCCGCGGCCCGGCTCCGAAGCCCTCCAGGACAAGGGCGCAATAGCGTGGACAGGCGGCGGGATCAAGGACCTCTATGGCGAAATCCAGCCCCGCCTGCGCCGCCGTAAAGGCGGTTCGACCACCCAAGACCTGCGGCCACTCCCCGTCGTCATGGTCGGGCAAGGGCCGCAGGGTACCCGCCCCCAGGGCTGCCAGGTCCCGCGCCACCCCCAGCATGGACAAGGCGTCGCCGCGGTTGGGGGTGATACCCAGGGTCAGAATCCGGTCGTCGAGCCCCAGATAGCGCCGCAAATCCATGCCGACAGGGGCGTCCTGGTCCAGGACCAGCAGGCCGCTGCTGCCATCCTCCAGGCCCAATTCCCCGGCCGAGCACAGCATCCCCTCGGACATCACCCCGCGCAGGGCGTTGGCCGCGATGGCCCGGTCACCCGGCAGGACCGCTCCCGGCAGCGCCAGGGGCACGCGCAGTTCCGGGACGAGATTCGCCGCACCGCACACCACCTGCCGTATCTGCCCGCCGCCCGCATCCACGGCGGCCACCTGCAATTTATCCGCCTGGGGATGCGCCTCCACGGCGAGCACCCGCCCCACCACCACCTGCTCGAAGGGCGGCGCCGCTTCTTCGCTGCCCTCCACCTCGATGCCGCCCATGGTCAGGCGGCGGGCGATTTCCTCGAACTCCCACGGAGTATCGAGCATCTCTCGTAACCACTGGATGCTGACGCGCATGCCGGGTCCTCAGGAAAACTGTGTCAAAAAGCGCAGGTCGTTCTCAAAAAAGAGGCGCAGATCATGCACACCATAACGCAGCATGCTCAGGCGCTCCACCCCCAAGCCGAAGGCAAAGCCGGTAAAGCGCTCGCCGTCCACTCCCGCCTTCTCCAGGACGGTAGGATGCACCATCCCGCAACCCAGCACCTCCAGCCAGCCGCTTTGTTTGCAGACCCGGCATCCCTGACCGGCGCAGATCACGCAGCCCACGTCCACCTCGGCGGAGGGTTCGGTAAAGGGAAAGTAGGATGGACGGAAACGGACCGGCAGATCCGCACGATCAAAAAAGGCCTGCAAAAAATCCTGCAGCAGCCCGCGCAGATCGGCAAAGCTGGCCTGCTCATCCAAGAGCAGACCCTCCACCTGATGAAACATGGGCGTATGGGTCAAGTCCGAATCGCGGCGGTACACCCGCCCGGTGGCAATCATCCGCACAGGCGGTTCGTGGTTTTCGAGAAAGCGGATCTGGACCGGCGAGGTATGGGTACGCAAAACCCGGTTCGCATCCAGGTAAAAGGTATCGTGCATGGCCCGCGCCGGGTGATCGGCGGGGATGTTGAGGGCCTCGAAGTTGTGATAATCGTCCTCGATCTCCGGCCCGTCACTGGGCAGAAAACCCAAGCCCAGGAAGTAGGTCTTGATCCACTCCAGGGTCTGCACGATGGGATGCGTGGTCCCCCCTGCCAGCCCCCGGCCCGGCAGGGTCACATCCAGCCTTTCCGCGCGCAGCCGTTCCTCCAGAGCGAGCGCCTGAAGTTCCTCCTTGCGCGATTGCAAGAGCGCCTGGATTTCAGACTTCACCTGATTGAGGGCCAATCCGGCCGCCCGCCGTTCCTCGCCTTGCAGTTGGGATAGATTCTGCAAGGCGGTCGTCAGCGTGCCTTTTTTCCCCAGATACTGCACCCGCAACTGCTCCAGGGCGGACAAATCAAAGGCGGCACGTATAGCCCGTGCCGCCTCCTCCAGAGGAAGCAATCTGCCTGCATCCATCTCGTTCCCCGCAGCCACTCAGGCGGCCAACTGACCCTTCACTACCTCCACGAGGCGGCTGAACGCGGCCTTGTCGTGAACCGCGAGATCCGCCAGGACCTTGCGATCCAACTGAATGCCGGCATGGTGCAACCCGCTGACAAAACGGCTATAGGTCAAACCTTCAACCCGCGCCGCGGCATTGATACGCACGATCCACAAACTGCGGAAATCCCGCTTTTTGGTCCGCCGATCGCGATACTCATACATCAGCGCCTTCATCACCGCCTGGTGGGCGATGCGATAATTGCTCTTGCGCTGTCCCCGAAACCCTTTGGCCCGTTCGAGAACCTTCTTGTGCCGGGCGTGGGCTGTAACGCCGCGTTTTACTCTCGCCATTGTCCTACTCCTTTCACCTTAGCCGTACGGCAGCAAACGTCGCAAATTGGCCTGGTCGCTACCGGCGGTAACGATGGCATGGCGCAAATGGCGCTTCCGCTTGGTCGATTTCTTCGTCAGGATATGATTCAAAAACGCCTGACGATGCTTGAACTTGCCGGAGCCGGTGCGCTTGAAACGCTTGGCCGCCCCGCGGTTGGTCTTCATTTTTGGCATGATAGCCTCCTATTTTTTACGCGGCGCGATGATCATCACCATTTGTCGCCCTTCCAATCGTGGTCGCTGCTCCACCACACCCACTTCCGTCAGATCATTTTCCACCCGGCTGAGCAACTCCATCCCCAATTCCGGATGGGACATCTCCCGCCCCCGAAACCGCAGGGTAATCTTGGCCCGGTCCCCATCCTCCAAAAAACGGAGGATGTTACGCAATTTGATTTGATAGTCTGCATCATCCGTACGCGGCCGGAACTTGATTTCCTTGACCTGCGTCTGCTTCTGCTTGCGCCGGGCATCGTGGAGACGCTTGCTTTCCTGGAATTTGAATTTGCCAAAATCCATGACCCGGCAAACCGGCGGCTCCGCCTGAGGGGCTATCTCTACCAGATCCAACTCTGCCGCCTCGGCAGCCGCCAGGGCCTCCGCCAAGGAAACAACGCCCATCTGCTGCCCTTCCGCGTCAATCAGCCGCACCCGCGGCGCCGTGATTTCCCGATTGATATTAATCTCTTTTTCCGTCGCGATCGCTTTATCCCCCTCGCTCGCCTTGCCACTCCAGGACGTTGACACGCCGCTGATTCATCAACCGCAATGCCTCAACTGCCGAAGCCACGGCCACGCTACCCAAATCCAGCCCGTCACGGGTACGCACGGCGACGGTGCCCGCCTCTTTCTCGCGCTCCCCGACCACCAGGAGGTAGGGAATGCGGCGTAAAGTGTGGGCGCGTATTTTATAGCCGATCTTCTCGTTTCTCAAGTCCAGATCGCAACGCAGCCCCGCGTCGAGAAAATGCCTGTGCACCTTCTCCGCATAATCGGTCTGATGCTCGCTGATGGGCAGAACCACGGCCTGCACCGGCGCCAGCCACAAGGGAAACTTCCCCTCATAATGCTCGATCAGGACACCAAAAAACCGCTCCAGCGAGCCAAAGATCGCCCGATGAATCATGATCGGCGCCTGCCGCGAACCGTCTTCGGCCACATATTCCATGGCGAAGCGGTCCGGGAGGTTGAAATCCAGTTGCACCGTGCTGCACTGCCACTTCCGCCCGATGGCATCCTCAATCTTCAGATCGATTTTGGGCCCGTAAAAAGCGCCGCCGCCCGCATCCACCCCATAGGCCATGCCCTTCTTGACGAGGGCGTTGCGCAGGGCGCCAGTGGCCGCCTCCCAGATGTCATCGCTCCCCACCGAGTGCTCGGGGCGGGTAGAGAGATTGATTTCATAGCGATCAAAGCCGAAGGCCCCGAGGATCTCCTGAATCAGCTCCAGGACTCCCACGATCTCCGCCTCGATCTGATCGGGCCGGCAAAAAACGTGGGCGTCATCCTGCGTAAAGCCACGCACGCGCATCAGGCCATGCAAGGCGCCGGACATTTCATGGCGATACACCGTACCCAGCTCCGCCCAACGTATGGGCAGATCCCGGTAGGAGTGCATCCGGTCCTTGTAAATCAGAATATGGAAAGGGCAGTTCATGGGCTTGAGCTGGTAGGGCTGCCCCTCATCCTCCATGGCCTGGAACATGGAATCGCTATAAAAGTCCTTATGCCCCGAAGTAAACCAAAGCTGCTCGTGGGCGATGTGGGGCGTATAGAGGAGTTCATAGCCGGCATCGACATGGGCCGCCCGCCAGAAGTCCTCCACCACCCGCCGCACCCGCGCCCCCATGGGGTGCCAGAACACCAGCCCGCCGCCGGCGTCCTCCTGGATGGAGAACAGCTCCAGATCCGTGCCAATGCGCCGGTGATCGCGCCTTTCCGCCTCGGCCAACTGCCGTAAATAGGCATCAAGGGCCTTCTGATCCGACCACGCCGTCCCATAAATCCGCTGCAGCATGGGATTGCGGGCATCCCCCCGCCAGTAGGCCCCCGCCACCCGCGTCAACTTGAAAGCCCCCAGCAAGCCCGTTGCCGGAACATGCGGTCCGCGGCAGAGATCCACAAAATCGCCCTGCCGATACAGGCTCAGGGTTTCGCCGGCCGGGATGGCACGGATAATTTCGACCTTGTAATGCTCCCCCATCCCCTCGAACAGGGCGATGGCCGCATCCCGGTCCAGCACCTCCCGCCGTACCGGAAGGTTGGCCCGCACCAGATCCTGCATGCGCCCTTCGATGGCCGCGAGGTCTTCCGGAGTGAATCCGCGCGGAAAGGCAAAATCGTAATAGAATCCGTTATCGATGCTGGGACCGATGGTGACCTGCGCTTCGGGATAGAGGGATTTGACCGCCTGCGCCAGCAGATGGGCCGTGGAGTGGCGCAGGACCTCCAGCCCCTCCGGGACATCCCGGGTGATGATCGCTACTGCGGCATCATGGGCAATGGGCACGGAAAGGTCCTGCAGCACGCCATCCACCTTGACCGCCAGCGCCGCCTTGGCCAGGCCCGCCCCAATGGATTGGGCGAGCTGCAGGCCGCTAACGGGCGCATCAAAGTGACGAAGACTGCCATCCGGCAACTGTAGGTCCGGCATGAACCCCCCAAAGAAAAAGCACCAGCGAGCATGGCCCCCCGGTGCGGGTTATGGTAGGCACGGGCGGTTTCGAACCGCCGACCTCTACCGTGTCAAGGTAGCGCTCTCCCCCTGAGCTACGCGCCTGCGAGGTGCAAAAGTACCAAGTCCAAGATGGCGCGTCAAGAGCCGCGCAGCAATGGCAAGACGTTAAATCGCCAGATAAATCCCGGTATGGCAAACACCGCAAACATGCACAAGGCAATCACATAAAACTCCCATCCCTGCCCTTGCACCTGGCCATCCGCGACCCGCTCCAGGCCAAAGCCGATGCTACCCACCACCAGGTATAAAACCAGCCATTCGGCCAGATACCAGAAAAATGCCTTGCCCTGCCCGGGGGAGAACCACAAGAATATCCGACCACTCAACCAGGGCAAATTGGCGGCGACAAAGGCCAGTGCAATATAGCCGATAACAAGTTGATGCACGTTCATCATATCACTCCCTGCAGGGCATAAATGCAAAAGGCCATCAACGGCCCCGGCAGGATACCGAGGATCAGCAAGGCCACGCTGTTAACGCTCATAAAGGCCGCCGCCACATCATCGCGCGCGATCTCCGGAGCAGCATCCTCGGGCGCATCAAAATACATCACCTTGATCACCCGGAGATAATAAAATGCGCCAATGACCGCCAGCAGCACACCAATAACCGCAATCCAGACATATCCCGCCGCGATGACGGCCTGGAATACCGCAAGTTTCGCATAGAATCCGACCGTGGGCGGAACGCCGGCCATGGAAAACATGATAATGAGCATCATCGCCGCATACCAGGGTTTCCGTTGCGCCAGGCCTTTGAAGTCGTCAATCCGCTCGGCCTCGAAACCCGCCCTGGTCAAAAGCAGGATCATGCCAAAACCCGCGAGGGACATCAGCACATACACCACCGTATAAAATAGCGCGCTGGCAAGGCCGTTCAAGGTCCCGGCCAGAACCCCCAGGGACAGGAATCCCACATGCCCCACGGTGGAATACGCCAGCATCCGCTTGATATTGCCTTGGGCGATGGCAATCACATTGCCCACCACCAGCGAAGCGATGGCGAGGACGATGAAGATCTGCTGCCAGACCGCCATCACGCCATAACTCCCGTCCACCAGCAGACGGATAATCAGGGCGAACGCGCCCAGTTTGGGGGCTGACGCCAGAAACAGGGTAACCGCCGTCGGCGCGCCCTGATAAACATCCGGCAGCCACATATGAAAAGGAGCCGCCCCCAGCTTGAAGGCAATGCCGGCCGTGATGAATACCATGGCAAAAACCAGGACCAGATTGGCACCGGTCACGTTGACCAGACCAGCGGCGATATCCCGCACGTCGAGGCTTCCGGTCAACCCATAAAGCAGGGACATGCCATACAGAAGCAGGCCGGAAGCCAGCGCGCCGAGGACAAAGTATTTGAGGCCTGCTTCCGTCGCCATCAGGCTATCCCGGTACATGGCCACCAGCGCATATTGACTGAGGGCCAGCAATTCCAGCCCCAGATAAATGGTCAGGAGGTTCCCGCCGGATGCCATGATCATGACTCCCAACAGCGCGAAGAGAAGGAGCACGAAGACCTCCCCTCGATACAGCCCCCGCTCACGCAGATAGCGACCGGAATAGATCACGACCAAAAATACTGCCAGATAACTGAACAAGTTGATTACGTTGGCGAAAGGGTCCGCAAGGAACATCCCGTCGAATGCCGTGCCCCGCTGGCCCATGAGCATGAAAGTCAGGGCGGCGGCACCCAGCAGGGTCAGCCCGGTCAGCACGGCGGCGATGTCGCGCAGTTTCTCCGCGAAAAAGAGATCCGCCAGGAGAGTCACGCAGGCCATGCTCAATACCCAGATTTCAGGGAGAGCCAACGTCCAGTGCGCGGTGATGTCGGTCATGGGGAAGTCCTTTACGCCGGAATCTTGTTCATGGCCACCTGTTCAACCAGGTGGTGAACGGAACTGTGGAGAATATCGAGAAAGGGGGCCGGCCAGACGCCCAGCAACAGGGTGAAAAAAGCCAGCGAGCCCAGGACCAATACTTCCCGCCCGTTGGCATCCTTCAACGCCGCCACCGCCGGCTGCGTTACGGCACCGAAAATCACCCGTTTGAAGAGCCACAAGGTATAGGCTGCACCCGTGATCAGGCTGGTTGCGGCAAGAATCGCGGCCCATGGATACACCTGATAGGTGCCCAGGACGACCATGAATTCGCCGACGAAACCGGAGGTGCCCGGCAACCCCACGTTGGCCATGGCAAAAAGCATCATCAGGGAGGCGAATATGGGCATGGTATTCACCACGCCGCCATAAGCCTTGATCTGGCGGGTATGCATGCGATCATACAGCACCCCCACGCACAGGAACATGGCGGCACTGACGAAGCCGTGGGAGAGCATCTGGATAATGCTGCCCTCCATGGCTACGGCGGTGAAGACGAAAAACCCCAGGGTGACAAAACCCATGTGCGCAATGGAGGAATAGGCGATAAGCTTCTTCATGTCTTCCTGGACGACGGCGACCAAAGCGACATAAATGATGGCGATCAGCGACAAGCCGATCATGATCCACGCCAGCTCCCGGCTGGCATCGGGCACAATGGGCAGGCTGAGGCGAAGGAAGCCGTAGGCGCCCATCTTCAGCATCACCGCCGCAAGGATGACCGACCCCCCCGTCGGCGCTTCGACATGCGCATCCGGCAACCAGGTATGCACGGGCCACATGGGAATCTTCACGGCAAAGGCGAGGAAGAAGGCAATAAAAATCAGGATCTGTGCCGTAGAGCCGATGGGGATCTGTTGAAAGGTCAGCAGGTTGAAGCTGTGGTCCGCGTGAAAATAGAGGTAAAGCAATGCCACCAGCATCAACACCGAACCGAGAAAGGTATACAGGAAAAACTTGATCGTCGCATAGACGCGATTGGGGCCGCCCCAGATGCCGATGATCAGAAACATGGGTATCAGCATGGCCTCCCAGAAGACATAGAAAAGGATGGCATCCAGTGCGCAAAACACGCCGATCATCAATCCTTCCATGATGAGAAAGGCGCCCATGTATTGCGCCACGCGCTGTTGGATATTGGTCCATGAACTGATCACAACCAGTATCGTCAAAAAGCTGGTCAGCAATATGAACCACAGGGAAATGCCGTCCACGCCAAGGTGATAATGAATGTTCAGGGATGGGATCCAGGCCGCATACTCATTGAACTGCATCGCCGCCGTGTGATCGTTGAAATCCGTATAGAGAGGAATCGTCAGCGCAAAGGCCACAATGGAAAAAAGCAGCGCGGCCCAGCGCGCGGCCCGGGGCCGCCGGTCACCGACGACCAGGGTGAGGATCCCACCGATCACCGGTGTCCAGATGGCCAGACTGAGGAGCGGAAAATACGCCATGGACTTAGCCCCTCATCACGACAAAATACGTCATTAGCATGATCAATCCTATAATCATCGCAAAGGCATAGTGATAGATATAGCCACTCTGAACCCGCCGCCAGGAAAGGGCGGCCTTCCCCACTTCCCGCGCCGTGCCATTCACCATGATCCCGTCGATGATGCGGACATCGCCTACCCGCCAAAAGAGGCGCCCGAAGAACAATACGCCATTGACCAGAAGCACACGGTTCAGGGCGTCAAAGCCATACTTGTGCTCCAGAACCCAGGTGAATGGCCGCAGCGCCCGAGCCAGCACCACGGGCAGCCCCGGAAGGATGAGATAAAGATAGGCCGCCGTCATGATGCCGGTGACGGCGAGCCAAAAGGGCAGGCTGATCAGCCCATGCATCATGAAAGAGAGAGAGCCGTGCCAGTGGGCAGCGATCTCGCCAATGGTATTCCATTGCGGCGCCACGGATATGGCGCCCTGGAAAAACGAACCCAGGCCGATGGGTTGGATATAGGCCCACCCGGCATAAATGGACGGAATACTCAGGGCCAGCAAAGGAACGGTGATTACCCGGGGCGACTCGTGGAGGTGAGCGCGGGTATGGGCATCCATCCGCGGCTGGCCATGAAAGACCAGAAAGAACAGGCGAAATGTATACAGCGCCGTGACCAGCACGCCCGCAACCAGGAAAAACTCCGCCAGCCCCGCTCCGGGTACCTGCGCCAGACCCACGGCTTCGATGATCAGATCCTTGCTGAAAAATCCGGCAAAGGGCGGGATACCCGCAAGGGCCAGGCTGCCGATGAGAAACGTCACATAGGTAACGGGCATGTACCGCCGCAACCCGCCCATCTTGCGAATATCCTGCTCATTGTTCATGGCGTGAATTACCGAACCCGCCGCGAGAAAGAGCAGGGCCTTGAAGAAGGCATGGGTCATGAGGTGAAAGATGGCCGCCGAAAAGGCCGATGCCCCCAGGGCTGCCGTCATGTACCCGAGCTGGGACAAGGTGGAATAGGCAATGATGCGCTTGATATCATTTTGCACGAGGCCAATCAGACCCATGAACAGCGCCGTGATGGCACCGACCATGAGGACCACCGCCAGCGCCGTCGCCGACAGCTCATAGATGGGCGACATCCGGGCGACCATGAAGATGCCCGCCGTCACCATGGTGGCAGCGTGAATCAGCGCCGAGATGGGGGTCGGACCTTCCATGGACTCCGGCAGCCAGACGTGCAAGGGCACCTGGGCCGACTTTCCCATGGCCCCGATGAAGAGCAGGATGGCGATCCAGGTGATCACGCTCCAGGGATGTCCCGGAATGATTGCGACGGTCTGGCCGACCAGATTGGGCAATTGCGCGAAAACCGTGCGGTAATCCAGGCTTCCACAATAACTGTAAATGGCGGCAATGCCGAGCAGGAAGCCAAAGTCCCCTACCCGGTTGACGATAAACGCCTTGATGGCCGCCGCATTGGCGCTCTCCCGCTGGAACCAGAAACCGATCAACAGATAGGACACCAGGCCTACGGCTTCCCAGCCGAAAAACAGTTGCAGAAAATTATTGCTCATCACCAGCATGATCATGGCAAAGGTGAACAGCGCGATGTAACTGAAGAATCGCGCATACCCCGGGTCTCCATGCATATAGCCAACGGTATATACATGCACGCAGAGAGACACGAAAGTCACCACCACCAGCATCACTGCCGTCAACGCATCGATATCAAAGCCGATGTGCAGGGGGAGATTGCCCATGACGCCCCAGGTGTAGACATTCCCGTAGAATGTCACACCCTGGGTGACTTGCCAGAGCACGAACAACGCCAGATAAAAAGCAATGGCCACACCGACAATGGGTGCCCAGTGGGCCTTTTCCTTCAGTTGGCGGCTCCCCAGACCGGCGATCAGCGACCCGAGCAGGGGTGCCAGGGGAATGGCCAGGTAGATCGGGAGGGCCGGGAACAGCCTCAGCCAGTCAAAAACGAACATCTCACCCCCTCAGCTCGTCAATATCGTCCACATTGATGCTGTGCCGATTGCGGAAATACACCACCAGGATCGCCAATCCGATAGCCGCCTCGGCTGCCGCCACCGTGAGAATGAAAAAGACGAAGACCTGTCCGGCAAGATTGCCGAGATAATAGGAAAAGGCGACCAGGTTGATATTGACGGCCAACAGCATCAATTCGATGGCCATCAGCAGGATGATCACGTTTTTCCGGTTGAGGAAAATGCCGATCACCCCGATGGAAAAAAGGAGCGCCGCAAGGATGAGGTAGGACGATAAGGTTGGCATGGATCACCTCAATGTTTGTTGGCGCGCAAATCAACGAGGTGTACCCGGTCTTTGGCCCGGACCCGCAGTTGCTCCTCCGTGCGCTGGCTTTTGGTCCCGCTGCGCCGCCGCAGGGTCAGGGCAATGGCCGCGATAATGGCCACCAGGAGTATGGCCGCGGCTATTTCGAAGGGATAGAGATACTGGGTGTACAAGAGGTAGCCCAGCGCCCGGGTATTGTCGTAATTCCCCGGGAAGGGCACTGGCGCCGGGATGTGACCCAGGGGTGCCGTCCAATACACCATGGCCAGTTCGAGGACGCCGAGGGCGGCGATGGCCAATCCGAGGGGCAGGTAACTGAGAAAGCCCTCCTTGAGTCTGGCCAGATTGATGTCCAGCATCATCACGACGAAAAGAAAGAGCACCATGACCGCCCCGACATACACCAGGATCAGGATCAGGCCGAGGAATTCCGCCCCGAGCAGGAGAAAAATCGCTGCGGCACTAAAGAATGTCAGCACCAGATAGAGGGTGGCATACACCGGATTGCGCGCGATGACCACCATGGTCGCCGCCCCCAGGAGGACGATGGAAAAGGCGTAAAACAGTATGGAGGTTATATTCAGCATGTTCCCGTCTTTCCCCCTGTCATCGATAACGGCTATCGGACTCACGGTCGCTGGCGAGTTCCGCCTCCAGCCGATCGCCGTTGGCCAGGAGCATGTCTTTGGTGTAAATCAGGTCGGCCCGGATTTCCCCATGATAATCAAAAACCCGGCTTTCGACGATGGAGTCCACGGGACAGGATTCTTCACACAGCCCGCAAAAAATGCACTTGCTCAAGTCAATGTCATAGCGCGTCGTCCGCCGCGTCCCGTCCGCACGCTGTTCACTTTCAATGGTGATGGCGAGGGCCGGGCAAACGGCCTCGCAAAGCTTGCAGGCGATGCACCGTTCCTCGCCATTGGGATAGCGGCGCAGGGCGTGTAGCCCGCGAAAACGGGGGGACTGCGGCGTACGCTCCTCCGGGTACTGCACGGTGATCTTGCGGGCGAAAAGATAGCGCCCCGTGAGCCCCATGCCACGCAGCATTTCGGTGAGGAAAAAGGTCTGGAACCACTGCTTTGGCTTGAATTGCATTCGCTTTCCTCTCTT
>Ga0315298_1000978_pt1 | contig 54189 bp, 61 predicted proteins | sample WHS_1_MG_FD_203077 | JGI IMG/M metagenome (GOLD analysis project Ga0315298, IMG submission 203077) | Extremophilic microbial mat communities from Washburn Hot Springs, YNP, Wyoming, USA - WHS_1_MG | ecosystem: Environmental > Aquatic > Thermal springs > Hot (42-90C) | place: USA: Wyoming... | reverse complement strand
CAGACGCTGTAGCTCTGTTTTGCCAAGCCCAGGCTCAGCAGCCTTCCTTAAGGCTCCAGCGAGAAGTAGCAAAACTTCTTCGAGGCTTGGCAAAATTTTTGGGATTTCAAATGTTGTTGTTAGCTCGAGTTTTGCGCCAACAACATTTAAACCGAGACGCTTAAGCTTCTCCCTGACGGCGTTTGGTGAACGGTTAAACTCTTTTGCTAGTTGTGGGATGGCGTTTCTGCTGCAGCCTGCTTTCCTAAACTCTTCAATAAGCCTCTTTTCTTCTTCTGGTTTCCATGTTTTATAAACCATGGTTTGTCGCCCTTTGCTGCTTTTTCCCTTTTATGGCGGCACGTTTTCCGCCGACTAGGAAGCTGTTTAGTAATTGTTTAGCCTCTTCAGACGGGATGTGGGCTTTGGCGATGACTTTGGCGTTGGCTGTCCAAGCCAGTGGAACAGCCGTATAATCAATGTCGTAGAAGCCGTCAGCATAACGGAAACTGTTCTGGGCTAGGATAACATGCTTGTTTTTGGAGCCTAAAACGCCTAGGAAAACGCCCCAACTAACAACAGGAACATCAATGCCATTCAAGCCTCCGCTTAGGCTCTTGCCAATACTAGCATCAAACCACTCAACACGAACCAAATCACCCAAACCTAAACCCTTAACCTGCTTGGCAACATCCCTCATACCATTCTAAACCTCAAGAAAAAGCAAGAAAAATCGAATATAAAGAGAAGCGAAATTCAGAAATTTACAAATTCACAAACTTATGGGATGCGAGCACCCTTGGGAATAATGGTTGATAAATCTATTTCCTTTTTACGCTCATCCCACCTTGCGATAAAAATGTGCTTATCCTGTGTGTAGTATAATATATCGTTTCTTCTAGCAACATTGAAGAGAAGATTTAAGGAATGCGAAACTCCTCGCGGGAAATCAACCCCAGCTCAGAAGCCTTCAGCATGTCTGCTATACTGATCTCGGGAGTTTTGGGGGAACCCCAGTTTAAGCGAACCCTAGCCTCTGCAGGGTTAAAGCCAGCCTGAAGCAGAACGGGCGTAAAAACGGCTCTTTCCACTTGTCGCTTAATGTAGCGTTGAACTGGTTTGATGAGCATCTCCTGAAGTTCCAAAGCAGCCCTCGCGCTTGCTTCCGTGAAGCCTGGCGTGCTGAAAAGGCGGGGCAGTGGTGTTTCACAGCCTAGGTAAAACTGGTTGATCATATAGTCTATGTAATATTCGAAGCGGGCGCGGGGGTCTATGGTTAAGGGTTTTATGTCGCCCTTGCCGCTGTAGAAGAGCCATGCACCCTCTTCTGGGCGGCTTCTAATGGCTTTCTCAAACCTCTGGATTGTTTCGGCGTCAGCCCTTTCGAGGAGGGCTAAAACGTCTGGACCCGCATATTTCTCGAAGATTTTTGGCACTATGCGTTCTATTTTTGCTTTCATCCAAGCGTAGGCTGGTCGCCTATCAGAATGAAAAGTGAGTGTATGCAACAAGACTTGGAGCACGCCGGTTCCGAATTCGGATGAGCCTAAACAGTTTATTCGCCAGTGGATTACTGCTTCTGGTTTAAGGGTTTCTCCGCCATAGTTCGTGCGAAGCTTGTATCCCTCAGTCTTATATGGAATTTTCATTCCGCCGTCTCTTAGATAGCCGTACTCGATTTTTTCTATGGCGTCCACTGGAAGCCTATGCAAGTCGACAAGCTTTTCAGGCGTTATTTTTAGCCAAAAATCGTTTCCGCATGCAATTAGGACACGCGCCATCTCGCATAGTAAAGCGTCTAGGTTTGCTTCCTCGTTGAACTTGTCTATGAGGATTTTGGCTTCCAAAGCCCGCTCATATCGTTCGTTGGCTGTCGTGTAGAAGCCCATGCCGACGGCTGAGGCGGAAAGCAAATCTACGCTTGCCTTGCATGCTGGGTCTCTTTCATAAAGTTTCATTACATCCGCTAAGGGTATGGTTGGCGTTTCATAAACTGTTGTGGACTGTGCATAGGCGTAGCCGCTTCGCTTTTTATTTATGAATGCTTCTGCTAAACGTTTTAGGATGTTTGTCAACTATAAGCCCTCCAGAAGTTTCAATCCTTTTTCGGTTATGACGTAGGGCGCGCGGTGTCGCCGTTCGCTTTTTTCTACATAGCCTCCTTGAACAAGGTAGCGGAACATGTTTTCGAAGGCACTGTGGGTTCCAAACTGCCTAACGGTTCGCTTTTCAAGCTCAGTTCTGCCAAGAGGTCTTTTTTTAAGTTCGGTTAACACGATTTTTGCTAGGCGAAGTCTGTCATGGAGTTTCCGCATCAGTTTGGACCTCCACGGGTTTTTGTTTGCTAAAAAATGGGGGAAAATGGCGGGTGCAAACCATCAGGATTTGCAGTTCCCTTAAGCCATTGAGGGCGTAGGTTTTCGGCGCAGTGTCAGGCGTGTAAAGCGCCATTTCCGCTCCGCATATTGGGCATTTTTGATAGCAGTCGCAGATTATGATGTCGCCCTTGCGGTTTGAAGTGTGGATTTTTCCGCATTTGGGACATTTTCCTTCAAACAACGCCATTTCCATCATAACCTTGGATGAGCTTTAGGACTAGAGCGAAGTGCTTATGTTGGTCCTTTTGGCAACTGCTTTGCTTCTTAAAACGCCTAAGCCAAACCTTGTTGTGGCTCTGACGCCGAACTCGCCTGTTCTCGGGTCTTCCCAGTCTTCAACTGTTATGTCCCTGCGTAGGAGCATGACGGCTGCAACGCGTGTGTCTATGGCGTAGGCTACGCCGTTCGGCACGAGGGTGCTTGCCATGACTTTCATGCCTAAGACGTTGCCAACAACGCCGCGTTCCAAATCCACTTGTTCGGACGGCAGGTACTGTGCGTGGATGAATTTGTCGTCGTTTAAGAGTTGATGCAGTTGAACCTCGTTTAGAGCCAGGACTGTTGGACGCCAGTTTTCGCCCCTCACAGCATTGTGGAGCTTAACAACGCCGCTCCAGTTTAGGGCTTGACCGCCATTGTCTATTGGGGCTCCGCCTGCGAGGTCAGCGTTGGCTATAGCGCCATACAAGGCTAGTATCTTGTTTGTTTCGTTCTCGCCTAGTGTTCTTCCGACCTTTTCAGTCATGGCGTCCATAACGTTCCATGTGGCGTCTTCCAGAAACTCGCGTGTCCAAACCTCTGAGGCTTCAGCCAAAATGTTCGTGTAAACGTCGACTGTGCTGATTTTTTTGCCGCTTAATTTTGTGAAGGCGCCTTCTGCATAGCGATACGCAACAGCCTTCTCGTCTAGGGGGAAGCGTTCCATGGCTCCTGTTGTGGGTCTAACATTGATTATTTCTCTGCCAATCATCTCTGGGTAGGCGGCTTGAACCAGTGTGTCGTGCATGTGTCCCAAAGCGCCTACGGTGTCGCTGAAGAGGCGTTCTTTGACGGCGACTTCACAGTACCTTTTCAGAAACGGGTGCGCGGAAGCCTTATTCCTCAAATCTTCCATTACTTGCCTAAACTCTGGGTCTGACTGCATTAGGTTTTCAAAAAGTTTTGGCTTCATGAAGGGTCACTTCTCAACAACTATGAAGATTAGGTCGTCTGCTGCCGAGGCTGATTCTAGGGCTGTTCCAAGTTTTCGGTTATAGTATATGGTGTATGTGGCTGTTCCACCCTCGTTCACAGCTTGGTCAGTAAGTTGAAGGATTCTTTTGCTTGAGTCCGCGCCATAAACAGCCTTGCCCCTCGTTACGGCACCGCCTACTTTGACTTTGACTCTTCCGCGAATTAGAACTGGACACGGGTCGCCTGCTGAAACGCTTTTGACAGCCACGCCTATACAATCCTGCGCTGAGGTTGCGGGGCTCACTTTGTCATCAGCGCTTAAGTAAACTGGGTCTCCTTTTGTTACGGCTGCGGCTGCCTCGTAAGTTTCTATTATGGCGTTTGGGTCGTCTGTTTCGCCTATGCTCATCCAAGTTTTGCCGGTGTTATCTGCCATTTGCTTTTCACTCCCCATTTTCAGTTTTGGTTTCAGCCAGTTCAGCCTGGCTTACTTCCCCAAAGTCACTTTGGTGACTGTGAAAACCCTCCTACATGCAAAGGTCATTCTGCTCCTTCCTCCTACACAAATTTGTTATAACGCCGCGAAGTTCTTGGCAAAGCCTCTGGGGACCGAAGCCCCAGCTTCTTTCAACCATTGGGCTTGGCAAAACTTTCTGAATCATTTTTACAACGTCTTCAACTGGGATAAGGGCTTTAGTGTTTTTCACGAATCCCTTCTCCTTAAGCGGGGATGCACTTGCAGAAACAGTATATTGTGGGTGAAGCAGAAGCCAGTCCCTAATTTTTGTTTCGTCCCACATTCGCTCTTTTGAGAAGAATATGCTTTGGACGCGGCTTACTTCCGGGTTAATCCTCAACTTTCCTGTTATGGCGAGGATTCCGTTTTCGCGGTCAAGCCAAACTGTACTGTAATGTTCTGGGAGGAAGGCGGAAGCATCTTGATAAAACCCTAAAATGTACTCGCCAGCAACTATAGGCTCGAAACCTTGCTCCTCTAAACGGTGTTGTTGAAGCCTTTCTAGGATTTGGATGTTTGCCTCTGGAACGCCCGGCACAGCTACAAGGCTTAGTTCCGCGTTGTGTAGGCCGTGGGGCGCTTTTCCGTTTAGGATGTCCATTGCCTCGTAGTCTGCGCCTATGCTCACGTGTCTAATCAAGCCTTTTCGGATTTTTTCCGCTGTTTCCTCATAGTAGATTTCGGCTTCGTACCACAGGTTTTGTCCGTCCAACTCTGTTTTTGTGACTTTTCCAACAGCATTTGGCACGGCAACATGTTCGATGTAGACGGGGGCTGAAACAAGCTTTTCAGCGAAGGCTTGGAGTTCTTCAGGCGTGTAAATGTTGAGGTTGCGGCTCATTCCAGCCGTTAGGGCTATGCCTTTAATGCGTAATGGTTTGTCAACAATTTTCTCCAAAACTTTGAAGGGTACTATTGCGTAAAAGTGCTCCTGCCTTTTCTCCTCTTTGTGATGTTGGTTAAACCATGCTTCGGCTTTTTCAAGCGTCCAGCCTTTGGCAGTGTCGAAAAGGTAGCTTTGAACTTCCATTGTATGCTTGCCCTTAGGCTTGCCAACAACAGCCTTAATGCCTTCCTCCTCGCTGAGCGTTATAGTGCGGAGAGTTTCGGGTTGAAACTCTTCTGGGCTGCGATGACCGCTTCGGATGTGGTTATTGCTTATTTCCCAAGGCAAATTTTCACCAGCCACGAAGAGAATAGCGTATAAGAAAATGAAAAGGCGAATTGTACAACAAATGGGCTAAAACAATGGACACTCTACGGGACAACAGAAAAGCCCAACAACCAAATTTGGCGACTACGCGAGAGGCTATGCTTAAAATAATAGCTTGTTTTGTTGTTAGACTACTCCCGTCATAATTTCTTCTTTTTTCTTTTGTTTTCGTCTAAGCCAAGCCTTTATGAATTCTTCTATTTCATGTTTGTTGTATGGGTCTTGCCAAGCGTTTTCTAGGGCTTGGCACTCGTCATACGCGCCCACCAACCCAAAGTAGGCTGTTAGCTCCATGTATAGTTGTTCAATTTCGATTTCGCTTAACAAAACATTCATTTCGGCTAGAATAATGTTTAGGACTGCGCGGCTCACGGTTCTTTTTCGCCCCTTTCCTTAAGCCACTCCTCATATTTCTCCAAAACTTTTTGCACTTGTTTTTGGATGAAGTCTTCAGCGTTAGCATATGGCGTATTCATTCTCTTAACGGCTTCATTAAGCCTCTCATAGTCTTCTCTTGGAATTTCTATATACTCATAAGCGCCTAACTCCCAATTGAGCATGAAGCGCACGGCTTGGCGTATGAACTCCTCTCGTGTTGTGTAGCCCCTCTGCCTATGGGTTTGGACGAATTTTTCAACTTCGTTTAGGAGTTCAGGCGGCAGAATAACTGATTGATAAAGCATTGCCTCTATAGCGTCTTGGTATGTTTGCATTTTGCTTGTTTGAGCCATCAACTCACCCAATAACGCAGTTAGTTTTTGGTGGATGTCGTCTGAAATTCTTAAAGTTTTCATTTCGCATCACACTTTTGTCTCGTGTATATTGTTGCTGCGAAAGTCTTTTAAATGTTTCTAATATACCTAATATACAAGCTATATGAAATATGCAAGTGAATGAAATGCCCAAAAAACGCGTAGTCAAAGTAGTCCTAAGTAAAGAACAAAAGGAAATACTAGACGAACTGGCCAAGAGGCTGGGAACAAGCGAAAGCGAAACAATGCGAATGGCATTAATGGACTATGCAAAGGAACTAAGCCTAATAAAAGAAAAAGTCCGCGGAACAAGAGAAAACAAAGCCTTTTAATTCCTTACAGTTTTTGTTCGAATTCCAAATCTAAATCAGCGGGATTACTAATTAAATTTAAACCTCCATAACCATTTTATATAATACCCAAGAAAAGAGAGGTTAGAGGATTCAAGTGAGAATTAAAACCTTCGACAAAATTTTGCTAGAGGCGGTAGACGAGGCTTTAGCTTCCTTAGGAGACTCAGCGAAACAAGCCATATACTTCCACTTAGAAAGCAAATTTAAAATCTCAAAGGACGAAATCCCAAGCAACGTTAATGTTTTCGCAAATGGACTTGAGAAAATTTTTGGTGCCGGAGCAAAATTCCTAGAAATCTTAATTATGAAAAAGTTATATGAAAGGATAGGCAAACCCCTCGAGCTGGATACAAACAAAGAACTTGAATTTGTTGATTACGTGGAAGCAGCCAAACGCACATTCACCAAAAGGAAACAAGATGAAGCGAAAATTGCAAAGTTTTTAGAGCCAAAAGCGAGGGAGCTAAGTTCAGAGGCTGTATAACCTCAAAAACCCTCTTACTACACTTAATTGTTATCCATTTCTATAAAAACTGCCCTTGAAAATTAATTTTAACGTGATCAATGGAGGTTTAGTTTAATACACGTGTTTCCGAAGCTCGATACAACCTAACCCCATGCGAGGATATTTTTAAAGCACTCTCCAGAAAGCCGCAAACCGAAGTTCTTTTCTCGAAAAAAGCATATTTTAATGCTGTTTGTTTTCCTTAATTATGTTTACATATATCATGTCTATTCGGCGAGTGGACTCAGCTATTTCAAAGTTGTTGTAGAAACATTTTATATAATTAAACTCTATATTTAGCGTTTACTTTAGTTAATAAAACACTAATGTGTGAAGCACGCGCGAAAGGGAAGCATATGAAATGCCCATACTGCGGCTCCAATAACATAAAAACCCTTGAAACAAGGGATTCACCCGACAACACGATTAGGAGAAGGAAGGAATGCGTAGGATGCGGAAAACGCTTCACAACATACGAGTATGTCGAAACAATAGAGCTTATGGTTAAGAAGAAGGACGGGCGTATAGAACGCTTCGACATAAACAAAATCATCCGTGGGCTCCAAAAAGCCTGCGAGAAAAGACCGGTAACAATGGAGAAAATCCGCGAGTTGGCGGAACGAGTAAGACAAGAACTAATGCTTTTGGGCAAGGAAGAGGTTTCCTCGCAGGAAATCGGAGACCTCGTCATGAAACACTTGAAGAAAGTTGACCGCATAGCTTACATCCGCTTTGCTTCAGTCTACCGCCAGTTCGAGGAGCCGGAAGACTTTCGCCGTGTGCTTCAAGAGGTGAAAAGATGAAGTTTGTTAGAAAACGCGATGGAAGATTAGAGGCTTTCGACCAAGAGCGCATTACAAACGCCATTTGGAAAGCCGCAAAGGCTGTTGGAGGAAAAGACCGTGAATTAGCCAAAAAATTAAGCGACAAAGTTGTTGAAATCCTCAAAAACCGTTTCGGAGAGGAAGGAGTCCCAACAGTCGAGGAAATCCAAGACATTGTGGAAAAAGTTTTAATAGAAAACGGACACGCACGAACGGCAAAGGCTTACATCCTCTATAGGAAACAGCACCAAGACCTTCGAGAGTTAGCTTCCCTTTTAAGCTCAGCAGACCTCGTAGACCAATACTTGGAAATCGAAGACTGGCGGGTTAAAGAAAACTCAAACATGAGCTACTCGCTGCAGGGCTTAAACAACTACCTCTCATCAACAGTCATAGCCAAATACTGGATAACAAGAATTTATCCGCCAAACATTGCAGAAGCCCACTTTTCAGGAGATATGCACATCCACGATCTAGGCGTTTTGGGACCATACTGTGTAGGCTGGGATCTACGGGATTTGCTGCTAACGGGCTTCGGAGGCGTGCCAGGAAAAATAGAAAGCAAGCCGGCAAAACACTTCAGAACAGCTCTTGGGCAAGTGGTAAACTTCTTCTACACGCTTCAGGGAGAAGCAGCAGGAGCACAAGCCTTCAGCAACTTTGACACATTACTGGCGCCGTTCATACATTACGACAGATTAAACCAGAAAGAGGTGGAACAAGCCCTACAAGAATTCTTCTTCAACATGAATGTGCCAACCCGTGTTGGATTTCAAACCCCGTTCACGAATGTCACTTTGGATTTGACTGTTCCAGAATTCATGAAGAATGAGGCGGTATTATTCGCTGGAAAGGTTATGGACGAAACATATGGAGAGTTGCAGGCTGAAATGGACATGTTCAACATGGCTTTCGCCAAAGTTATGCAACAAGGCGACGCTAAAGGAAGAGTCTTCACTTTCCCGATTCCAACATACAACATAACAAAGGATTTCAGCTGGGACTCACTCGCCGTCCAAAAAGTTTTCGAAGTTACAGCAAAATATGGTGTTCCCTACTTTTCAAACTTCATAAATAGCGACATGAAACCCGAAGATGTTAGAAGCATGTGCTGCCGCCTAAGAATAGATAATAGAGAACTGCGCAAGCGCGGCGGAGGCTTCTTCGGAGCCAACCCGTTGACTGGCTCCATAGGAGTTGTAACACTTAACCTGCCTAGAATCGGCTACTTATCGAAGGACGAGGACGAGTTTTTCCAGCGTTTAGAAGCCCTTATGGAAATAGCCAAAGACAGCCTTGAAATAAAGCGGAAAACCCTCGAAAACTTCACAGAAAAAGGCTTATACCCATACTCGAGGCGTTACCTAAGAAACGTTAAAGAAGGCTTTGGAAAATACTGGAAAAACCACTTCTCAACAATAGGCTTGGTCGGCATGAACGAGGCAATTCTAAACCTCTTCGGCTTCGGCATAGCCACATCAGAAGGAAGAGACTTCGCCATTAAAGTGCTCATGTTTATGCGTGAAAAACTCGCCGACTTCCAGGAGGAAACTGGAAACATCTACAATTTAGAAGCAACGCCAGCGGAAGGCACATCCTACAGGCTGGCGAGAATAGACAAGCGTAAGTACCCAGACATTATTGTGGCGAACGAGAAATATTTGGCGAAGGGAGCTGAACCTTTCTACACAAACTCCACCCAGTTACCAGTTGACCATGAATACGACCTATTCGAGGCTTTGGAGCATCAAGAAGGTCTCCAAACACTATATACTGGCGGAACAGTCTTCCACATATACTTAGGCGAGAGGCTTTACTCGTGGGTTTCGGCCGCCGAACTGATAAGGAAAGTCACATGGAACTCCCGTCTACCCTACTTCACATTGACGCCTACCTTCAGCATATGCTCAACTCACGGCTACTTGAGCGGAGAACACAAGCAATGCCCAACATGCGGAGCGAAATGCGAAGTTTACTCGCGGGTTGTTGGCTACCTACGCCCAGTAGACCAGTGGAATGATGGAAAACAAGCTGAGTTCGCCATCCGCAGAACTTTTGATAAATCGGTAACAGTTGTAACGGCAACGCCTATACTTGCTTAACAAAACCTTTTTGAGTGAAAAACAATGAAGTTCAGCGGACTTCAAAAAACAAGCCTCATAGACTACCCAAGCAAAATAGCCTCAGTGCTCTTCACACCTGGCTGCAATCTCCGCTGTCCCTATTGCCACAACTGGCGGATAGTCATAGACCCAAAACCGCCATTCCTCCAAGAGGAAGCCGCCATCAAAATTCTTGAAAGTCGCAAAAAATACGTGGATGCGGTTGTCGTTACAGGTGGAGAACCAACGATGCACAAGGAAATCCCGAAATTCCTAAAAAAATTGAAGGATAAAGGTTTCGCAGTCAAGCTTGATACAAACGGTTTTTATCCCCAGATACTTGAAGAATGCCTACCCTACGTGGATTATGTGGCCTTAGACGTAAAAACCACGCTGGAGAAGTACTCGCTTCTGGGAGCGAAAGATATAACACCCATATTCAAGGCAATTGAAATTTTGAAAGCTGGAAAAGTGGAATACGAGTTTAGAACAACCGTTGTTCCAGGCTTTGTGAATGCCGCGGATATAACGCAGATAGGCGAACTTGTTAGAGGCGCGAAAACCCTAGCCCTACAACAGTTCATTCCAGAAGACACCCTCGACAAAAAATACGGGTTGGTTAAGCCTTACCCACCTGAAACCATAACCAACTTCGCAGAACAATTGAGGAAATATGTGGATAACTTGATTTTGCGAGTGTAACATGAAACTAGCGATTCGCGAAGTCTGGATTTTAGCAGCAGCCGTAAATTCTTGACAGGAAAACTGCTGAAGCGTAAAGTTTAAAGGTTTAATGCCTTGTTTAGGTTTTGGAATATTCTGCAAAAGGGGTTTAGGGTTTGAGTATTGAAGAGGAAACAATAGAGGAGCGCAAAGCTAAGGTTCTGATTAAACTGAGGGGTTACAAGCTTGTAAAGAAGGAGAAGCATAAGGACGCCATAAGCTACATAGTTGACATCCCACAAGAAAAGACAAAGGCAGTAATATGGTGTATTCCCGGCGAAACAACAATAGGCATAACCACGGTGAACAGCCTCCAAAAATTCATGAAAGAAGAAGGCATTGAAAGGGGAATAATAATCAGTGAGGGAAGGTACACTCAAGCAGTTAGACAAAGCGCAAAGAAAAGAAAAATTGAGCTTCTGCCAAAAACTTTTCCAGTCTTCGACATTTTCGAGCATGTCCTCGTCCCAAAAAATGAAATCCTAACAGAGGAAGAAAGAAAGCAAGTTCTCGCCCAATATAGGGTTCAACCCTACCAGCTTCCGCAAATCAAAGCCTCAGATCCTGCCGTAAAGGCGATAGGGGCAAAGCCGGGCGACATACTCCGCATAATAAGAAAAAGCCCAACGGCAGGCGAGCATATAGCTTACCGTTACGTTGTAGAATAGCCCTCATCCTGTTCTGAAACCCTTCTCCTCCGCAGCAGAAAAATCGAAGCTAATGCGCCGCCAGCCCCTATCATCGCAAAGGCTAAAATTGTATACTGTAAGAAGCCCCAAGCTCTTGGAGCCTGTATTAAGTTAGATATATCTGTTTGGATTTGTCCCAACCCCGGAACGACGATTGTGGCTATGGTGCCGTTGATTTCTGTGATGGTGCCGTTCATAACGCCTAGAATTGTCTGGATTTTCGCTGTTGCGCCGTTGATTTCTAGAACTTTGAGGAAAATTTCTTCGAGGGCGGGGCTTATTGTGAAGCATTTGAAGGAAGTGCCGCTTGCGTTAATGGCGCTTGTGATGTATTCGGCTGCAATCATTAAAGTGTATGTTCCATTGCTGGCATCCTCGGGTATCGAGTAGGAAATTTTGTATAAACCTGTTGTTATAAGCTGTGCTGTGAGGCTTTCAGCCGTCCCGTTTGGCATGTATAAGATAGCGTCTAAGGCAGTTGCGTTGACAGCTTTTCCTTTAAAAGTTGTTTGAGCGTAGAATTCGGCTGTTTCACCTCTGAAATGTGCCGCACCAACATTCAATTGAACATCTAACGGTGCAATATCAACAACCATAAATTCTGCACCGATATAGTCTTGGCTGTAAAAAGCCTTCACTGTCTGAGCTTCTGCTAATGAAAATGGCACATTGAAGACAAATACGAAGTTTCCAGACTCGTCTGCTATGCAGTCGCCAAGTATAAAATCGTTAAAAGTCACTATTATGACATTTTCAGGTTCGAAGCCAAATCCCATAACTCTAACCTTCGTTCCAACTGGTCCAATGGCGGGATCCAGAATTATGGACATAACTGAAACCGTTTCTGAAACAGCATTGTTTGCAACTTCAGTTTCGCCGGGAACCGGCACCACGTAGGCTGTTAGGTTGTATGCTCCTCCAAGTGTGGGGTTCCATGAGAGGTTGACGGTGGCAACGGCGTTACTTGCCAGTTGACTAATGAATGCGGAGTCTGCAACCTCATCATCAACGAGAAGCTGCACTATTAAGTCTTGTTCACTGCTTGTTCCAAAATTCATTATGGTGACGTTAAGCAAAACAAGTTCACCATAACGGATACGCTCTGGTTTTTCCCATGAAAGGATTAAAACGTCATGATTTGGGGAAGGCTGCCCAACTGCTTTTTCCGCGTTAACTCGCCCATACCCATAATACTCGTCGAAGCCCAGACCGCCCAAATCATCAGCCGTAGACCTCAATTGGGCTCTAATCCAGTCCCGCGTTGCGCTTGGAAATTGGCTCCAGACAAGCGCTGCCACACCAACTACATGCGGACAAGCCATGGAAGTGCCGTTCATATATGTGTAGGAATCATCCCAAAATGTTGAATATATGTTTACTCCGGGGGCTGCAACCTCAACCCAGTTTCCAAAGCTTGTAAACCCTGCTGGAGCATCATCTGGGTCTGTTGCAGTTACGGCTATAACTTCGCTATAGGCGGCTGGATAAATTTTCTCGCTTGAGGCTTCGTTTCCAGCAGATGCAACTATCAGCAAGCCCATGTTGTAAGCGTATTGGATTGCCTCGTGTAAAAGCCTGCTGTCTTCATCTCCGCCCCAGCTGTTGCTTAGGATCTTCGCGCCGTTTTCGGTAGCATGTATTATGGCGTTTGCAAGGTCGTCTGCCCAACCCTCTCCATTGGCGTCTAAAGCTTTTTCTGCCATTATGCGAACTTGCGCTAATCCAGCAACGCCTAAAGCATTGTTTAGTTTAGCGGCTATTATTCCAGCGCAGTGAGTTCCATGTCCATTGTCATCCACGGGGTCGGTGTCGTTGTTCACCCAGTCGCGACCTAGGGGGACATAGTTGTCCGCGAGGTCTGGATGGTTGCAATCTACTCCTGTGTCTATGACGGCCAAAAGAATTGAACTGTTGCCTGTTGTGGTGTTCCAAGCCCAGTCCGCCCTAATTTTTCGTGGTCCCCACTGCAAGTTCCAATACGAATCGTTTGGAACAAGCAAGGCTTTGAATTTCACGTTTGGTTCGATATATTTTGCTAGAGCGTTTTTGCTGGCTTTTTCTCTAAATGAGGAAACTGTATTTAGGGGCATGTCCGCAACGACGGCTATTACTTTGCCTCTAAGTGCAACTGTGTTTACGATTTTGCCATGATCTTCAGCGATTGCAGCGAGAAGGCTTGTGTAAACTTCAAGTTTTGAATCGTCAACTCCAATCACTATTTCCATAGAATCCTCGTCAACGCAAATAGAATCATTATTTTCTAGGTGAAGTGGGTAACCTTTACTTGCTGGAGTTAAACTATAGACTGCGTAAACGGTTTCGGCAGAAAATAGGATTATTATGGCGATTACTATTAGGAGATGGTTTAATCTTTTCCTTGGCATTTTTGAGTTCTCCATTTTATGGTTTTGCTATCATGACTTCTGTTGCCTTTATGACAGCTTCAACCTCATCTCCAACTTTAATGTCAAGCTCTTCTGCGGCTTCCCTTGAAATTAGAGCTGTCACAGTTGCTGGAGCGCCTATTTCTATTTTGATTTTCGCTGTCACATCTCCTTTTTCAACAGCCTTAACCTTTCCTTTTAAACGATTTCGTGCACTTATTTTCAATCCAACAGCCTCCCAATACTCCGCATCAGCTAAAACCTCACCCACATAGCCCTCAACACGCCTATACTCTTCAAGTATCTGCTTGCCGAGCGCTGTTAGTTTGGCTCCACCCCCACCGGCCTTTCCACCCTTATAAGTTTTGATTATTGGCTCGCCTATGGCTTTCTCGATTTTTTGCAAGTAATTCCAAACATAGCGATAGGACATCCCAAGTTTTTTAGCAGCTTTTGAAATGGAGTTTTGTTTGGCTATTTCATCTAAGATTTGGGCTCCGCCCTTGCCTAGGACTGGTTTTCCTTTGTATTCTATCCATATTTTGCATGAGGGCTTATGTTTTATTTGGGTGGACATTGCCTTGTTATTTTATGCTTACGTAACATTTATAAAGTAGCCGATATGAGTGAGAAAACATAACGGTGAGAAGATGCACATATGGCAAAAGCTGATTCTAACCGCAATTCTAACAACCAGCGTAGTGATTGCCAGCACAATAGTCTACTTCAACTACTTTGCCAAGCGAAGACTATTCATTTCAACAACTACAAGCCTTTACGACACAGGCTTACTTGACATAATAGAAAAAGATTACGAATCAACTCACAATGTTGACCTCCAAATAATAGCGGCAGGAACAGGCATCGCCATACAACACGCAAAGAGCGGCGATGCCGACGTAATTCTCGTGCACTCGCCATCAATGGAGAAAACTTTTCTTGAAGAAGGTTACGGCGTGAACAGGAAAATATTTGCCTACAACTTCTTCACAATTGTGGGACCAGAAAAAGATCCAGCAGGAATCTCGGGGAAAAACGCAACTGAAGCCATCAAAAGCATAGTTGCCTACGGAGATAGCCTACCCGACCAGTCAGGTGCAACAAAAATCTGGATTTCTCGCGGAGACAATTCTGGTACGCATTCAAAAGAACAGAGCCTTTGGAAAGAAGCAGGCTACAATTATGCACTTATATCCCAGAAGCCTTGGTACGCAAGCACAGGTTCAGGTATGGGTGACACATTAAATGCTGCTGACCAAAAATCAGCCTATACGCTTTCAGACATGGGCACTTACCTAAAGTTTTACACAGAAGGCATAATATCCCTAAAAGCGTTAATAACTGAAGATACGTCTCTGATTAACGTCTACAGCGTCATTGCCGTAAAACCAAATGTCCCAGCAAACAAGTCCATCCATGAACAGATTAACTTTAAAGACGCAATGGACTTTATCCAATACTTAGTCTCGCCTGAAACACAACAGTTTATAACAAACCATGGCAAAGAGACTTACGGTCAAAGTCTATTTTTCAGCGCTGTAGAAACATTAAAGAACAATGAGCAACCTGTAGCGAGCTGGATAAAGGCTTACGCCTTCATAAACGGTTATGAATGCCCACCACAATACAGAAGTGGCTATGATGAACTTTACACTGGTGATACAGGCGATGGTTGACGTATTAGAAGGTATAATAAAGGCTTTAGAATTGATAGTTTCAGGCGACCCGACGCTTTATGGCATACTCTTCCGCTCCATTCTTTTTTCTGGAAGCGCAGTTGTCTTAGCCACCCTTTGGGGAACTCCGATTGCAATGCTGATAAGCCTAAAAAATTTTCGAGGAAAAACAATAATTAAGGGATTCTTTAACTCTTTAATAGGCATACCAACGGTTGTTTTGGGTTTAGTGCTTTTCCTCATTTTCTCGAAGGGTGGACCGCTGGGATTTTTGGGGTTACTTTACACGCCCGCAGCCATAATTCTTGGTGAGGCTGTGCTTGTGACACCAGTATTGATTAGTATAATGACGTCAGCCATAGAAGCAGTTGACCCTGAAATAATTAACTTGGCTAAAACTTTGGGCGCTTCGGAATCTCAGGCAGCAATAGCAGTTTTAAAGGAAGCCTTAAACGGAGTTCTTCTATCTAACGTTGCCAGCTTTAACCGAGCAATAGCCGAGTTGGGAGTGGCGCTCTTGGTCGGCGGCAACATCGCCGGCTCCACAGACGTTTTAACAACGGCAATTTCGCGTTATACTGCTAGAGGCGACCTTGACTTAGCTGTGGCTCTCGGAATATTCCTAATGATTATAATTTTCGGAATAAATATGGTGATAGTTGCAACCCGAAAATTGAGGTGGTTTTCTATACTAAGAAAGTCGCCGCAATAAAACCTTTGAATGAGAGGATGAAAATGGCGATAATCGCAGAATTAAAGAATGTAACCAAATTCTACGGAGACAAAAGGGCGCTTGATGGCGTGAATCTTCAGATAAATGAAGGCGAAATACTGGCGCTTTTGGGACCGAATGGATCTGGAAAAACAACACTACTAAAAATTTTAGCCTTTCTTGAAAAACCTACATCCGGCGAAGTTTATTTCCTCAACAAAAAAGTTACAGATCAAAGCATGACACAAGCACGCATGGATTGCACCATGGTTTTTCAGAAAACGGTGCTCTTTGACACGACAGTTTACGATAATGTTGCTTACGGCTTGAAAGTTAGAAAAATACCTAAAAGGGAAATCATTGAAAGAGTTAACAAAGCATTAACGCTTGTTGGACTTGAAGGCTTCAATAAAAGACATGCGAAAAAACTTTCCGGTGGAGAACAACAGAGAGTCGCTTTGGCAAGAGCCATAGCTCTCAACACTAAACTTCTACTTTTAGATGAACCCACAGCAAACCTGGACCCCAAAAACGCTGCTCTCATGGAAGAAGTTATAGCCACAGTCAACAGGGAATTGAAAACTACAATTGTGATTGCTACACACAACATGTTTCAAGCGCAAAACTTGCCAAACCGTATAGTCTTAATAAACAATGGAAGAATAAGTGAAGTTGGAGCTCCAAGGGAGATTTTCGGCAAACTTTCAAAAAATTTGGTTAGTTTTGCTGCTTTAGAGAACACTTTTGTTGGAGAGGCAAAGGTTACTGAAAACGGAACAACCTTAATAGACGTTGGAAATTGTGTGGAGATTGTGGCGGCAACAAAATGTCAAGGGAAAGTTTCAGTTTTCATCAGCCCAGAAGATATAATATTATCAGAAAGTCGTTTTACATCCAGCGCCAGAAACTTTTTCAAGGGAAGAATCACGGAAATTTCAGATTTGGGGTCCGTTGCCAGACTTAAAATTGATGTTGGTAAACCCTTCACCGTCCAAATTACTAAGCGTTCTTTATATGAGATGAGGCTTAACCTAGGTACTGAAGTTTACATTGCCTTTAAAGCCTCCAGCGTCCAAATTTTAGAGTGACTGCTGTTTTCTTTCATTTGCCAATTCATATAAAATGACGAGGGCCTCACCTAAGGGCATCCTTAACTTGGCAGCCAACTCTTCTGGTTTTATGTCTGGCTTCTCGTGGAGCACCACTTCTCTAGTGTAAGCCTTGTGATTAGGATACATTACGAGAGCGTGAACTGTTTCAACAAGTACTTGCCAAAGCTTTTCTTTCACGTATTCTTCGAGGCTCATAGCACATCATAGTGTATTTATGTGGAAATCGCGTTTAATGTTTTGTCAACGTTTCAGTAACGATATTAGGGCTACAAATACGAAAGCCACTCCAGCCCAGAAAAGGCTGCCTGTAAGAAACCAAACTACTAGGGCGATTATGGCAGCGGGAAGAACGAAAAGCAAGATTTTGACAACCACGATGATGATTATGATTCCTATAACAAGCAACAGCAAAAGCAATGTCAAATCGATTATGGAAGGAAGCTGTGAAAGCGTCGACAGCATAAAATCGCCAAACTAACTTTTCAATCCTGACTATTTAAGCATTAAATTTGTCGAGGGTAAGATTTATCTTTGCCCAAACGTCTTAGGCTTAAACTCGAACTGGAAAGTGAAAGACGTCATGGCAATTAAGGCGATAGTTTTCGACCTCGACGGGACCCTGGCAAGCTTCAACGTTGACTATAGAATTGTTAGGGCTGAAGTTAGAAGTTTCCTAATAAGAGAAGGCTTACCAGCCTCGACGCTGTCAACAAACGAAAGCATTTTTGAGATGCTTAAAAAAGCAGAAATCTTCTTCAAAAACAACAACAAACCCAAAAAAGTGATGGAGGAAATTCGCGATAAAGCATTAGCTATAGTTGAAAAATACGAGTTTGAAGCCGCAAAAACCACAAGCTTGTTTCCAGGAGTTACAGAAACGCTGAAAACTTTGAAGAAAATGGGATTGAAAATGGGCTTATGCACAATAAACAGCGAAAAATCAGCAAACTACATCCTAAAACGCTTTGGAATAGCAAGCTTGTTTGACGCAGTAACACCCCGAAACGCAGTGAAATATGTTAAGCCAAACACTGAACACCTCGAAGCCACATTAAAGGCTTTAGAGGTTAGCCCTGAAGAAGCAGCCGTCGTCGGAGACAGCGTCGTAGATATGAAATGTGCAAAGGAACTGAAGGCTTTGGCAATAGGCGTAATAGGCGGAGTTTCTCCACCAAAAGACCTAATCAACGCAGGAGCAAACTACCTAATCACTGCAATCACAGACCTACCAAACTTAATGGAACACGTAAACAAAACTTCAGAAGAAGAGAGAACCTAAACTCTGCAGAATAACTCAAGTTATTGATTGATTTTGTGAAAGTGACAGTCCTCCAGATGCTCACTGTTTAAACTTTTTATTACTTGTAACAATATTATTTGGGAATAAAAATGTTAGGAGGCGAATTATATCAGATGAAAGAAAAATCTAGGGGAAAGTTGAGGTATTTCATTCCTATTTTCTGCACGGTCTTGATTCTTGCAAGTTATGTGAGTTACAGTTTTGGTTATAAGTTGGTGGTTGATGCTGCCTTCGACGAAGGTTACAGTTTGGGGTATGACAGCGGATATTTTAACGGCAACATGACTGGCTATGAACTAGGCTATGTTAAGGGTGTTATCGAAAGAGCATGAACAGGCTACAACATTAGAAACCCAACTTACCAAGAAATGCTTGATTTCATAGCCTCAGACAAAACTGATGAAAACGAATATTTATAAAACTACACATGTTTCCACTTTGCTAGAGACGTGAAAAGCCACACTTTTAATGAAGGATACCTCTGCGGATTCGTCTACGTGGAATTTCTAGAAGGCGCCCACGCAACAGTCTGCTTCAACACTACAGACCACGGCTTAATCTTCATAGAACCACAAGATGATGAAATAGTAAACTTAACAATTGGGCAACAATATTGGGACAGAACTAAATATTCGCCTCCAGACTACGACGATACTGTTGTCAACTTTACAACAATCTGGTAAAAAGGACTAAACTATACTGGTTTAAAATGGTATTTTGGCCATTGGGGCCATTGTTGGGTCGCAGCACATTCCTCGAACTCTATTGTTAAAGGCATTCCAATTTTTATCTGTTCCAATTTGACGTTTTTAATCATGCCCTGGATTTTTAATCCGTTTTCCAGCTGGATTATGCCTACAGCATAGGGTGTCATTGCTTGGAATTGGGGCGGTGCAACGTGAATAACTGTGTATGTGAGCAATTTTCCTTTTGTTGAAAGCTGAACCCATTCAAAATCCTTAGAGAGGCAGTTATCGCATAACGGTCTTGGGGGCAAATGCACTTTTCCACATTTTCTGCATTTTCCAGCCATAAGTTTTCTTTGGCTTATGTGCTTGTAGAACTGTTCTATTGTGAAAGATGCTTGTTCGCTCAAGGCTTAATCCCTCCTGTAAATGTGAACCGTTGCGGTGGCGCCTGAACCGCCAACATTATGCGACAGCCCTATTTTCGCATCTTTCACCTGTCTTTTGTCAGCTTGCCCAGTTAACTGCAAATAAATTTCATAGGCTTGAGCTGTTCCAGTCGCGCCTACAGGATGCCCCTTCGCCTTTAACCCACCGCTCGTATTAACCGGGATTCTTCCTCCAAGCTTTGTTTCACCGTTTTCCGCCAGTTTTCCGCCTTCGCCGGGCTTGCAGAAACCCAAGTCTTCGTAGGCTATTATTTCGGCTATTGTGAAGCAGTCGTGGACTTCAGCAACGTCTATGTCTTCGGGTTTAACTCCAGCCATTTCATAGGCTTTTTTGGCGGCTATCTTCGCGGCTTTAATTGAAGTTAGACTTTCCCGCTCATACAAACCAATCGTGTCACTTGCCTGTCCACTTCCAATAATGTGAACTGGTGTGTCCGTGTATTTCTTGGCTAGCTCAGGCTTTGCCAAAATAAGGCAGCTAGCCCCATCCGTTATTAGCGAACAGTCAAAAAGTTTAAGAGGCCAAGCGATAACCCGCGATGACAAGACTTGTTCCAAAGTAACTTCTTTTTGCATGTGTGCTTTCGGGTTTAGGCTTCCGTGAAAATGGTTTTTAACGGCAACAGCAGCCAACTGCCTTTCCGTAGTGCCATAAGCGTGCATGTGCGCCGTCGCCATAAGGGCGTATAACCCTGGAAAAGTTATGCCGTGCCACTGTTCAAAAGGATAATCTGAAGCCATAGCCAAAAACTCTGTGACTTCCGGCGTGCTTCTATGAGTCATTTTTTCAACGCCGCCAACCATGACGACATCGCATAATCCTGAAAGAACAGCGTGAACAGCAGCCCTTAAGGCTACCCCAGAAGAAGCGCAAGCAGCCTCAGTTCTTGTGGCGGGTACATACAGTAAACCAGCCCAGTCTGCTGCGGTCGCGCCAGTATGCCCCTGATGCTCGTAGGCTTCACCCATATGCCCAATAAACAGAGCTTCAATATCCTTTTTTGGGTCTATGTTTGGGCAGCGGTCAAACGTCTCTTTCGCTGCTTCTGCGAATATTTCCCTAGCGTATAAGCCTTCAAGCCTTCCAAATTTTGATAAACCGGCAGAAATTATCGAAGCGAGCGGTTTGCCCTTCAATCGAAGCCTCTCCTTTTATTAAATGCTAGTCAGGGAAAACAAATTTTGCGAGACAGTATTTAAATGTATTATTTGCTTGTTGATTTTTCGTATGAAAAAGTTTAAAAATGGATTTTTATGGAAAGGCTTTATGGAAGTCAAAGTCTCTAAGCGCTGCTAAAACCGCACCGCGTATGGTCAAAGGTTGCTGTTCCCATGCTTGTGGCCATATGTTTTCTGTTCATCTGAAGCGAAAGTTCTTTATATTGTAGAAGAGAAAACTGATGCCATGTCATACTGTTCTAATTGCGGTAAGGAAACACCAGCAGACGCAGCTTTCTGTCCATCTTGCGGAACAAGCTTGACTGCTGTGTCACCGTCACAGTCCCAAACTATGTCATCGCCCCCGCCTTCAATAGCGGAGATTCCAATATCTTACATAATTCAAACTACGTCCATACCCTTCGAAAGCAAAGCCTCCCGCATCGAACTGCTAGTGAGAATTGTATGGTATATTCTAACAGGGTTAATAGGTTTTGTGTACTCCATAGTCTTCGGAATCATCGTATTGGTTTATGGCATAATTGCATTGATTTTAAACATAATCAACTTCTTCATAATCCTCATAACTGGAAAACGCTGGAAAATCGCCTTTGATTGGCAAGTAAAGCTCATAACACAAAGCGCAACTTGCTATACACGCCTTTATAATTACTGGATGCGAAGAGCACCATACTTCGGACTCATGACAGACAAAAGACCAGACCTAAGAATTGAGCCAGAATCAACCAAAACACCTGGCGGATCCCCAGTCTAGTCAAACAAACTGTACTGCGGCGCAGTTCAGCTTCAACAGTGCTTACAGATGGCTAATAGAAGCAGGAACTATCTCTCATTCGCAAGACAGGACATGCAACCAGATTCTCCCTCGTTTCTGTTTTAAAATTTTAAACTTGCTTTGGTCTTTTCAACAGCGATAAACTGATTTCTTAACTTCAGGTTTTGAAGGTATGCTTTTGTAGGAGGAAATACTTTTTAGGTTAAAATGCGGGAGGTTAAGCACCCGTTTAAAAGGTTTCCAAGCAAGAAAGGGAATTGAATATTGAAGCAGGAAAAACCTGAAGAATTACGGCAAAAATTTTCAGAAGCCCTAAAAATTTCGTGGGTTAGGTCATCCATAATTTTGGGACTAATACTGTTGGCTATAGGCTTAGTTGCAATTTTTATTTTAAAGATTTTAAATGTTGGCAACATGCAGCTTTTCCTAGACGCAAAAGCCTTTGTAAGAGGATATGGTTTTTTGGGCATTTTCTGCGCGACAATACTTGCTGGAACCATTGTACCTCTTGGAAGCCCAGCGTTGGTGGTTGCTGCAGCCTCTTTCGGATTACAGCCCATACTGCTTGCATTGGTTGCCACAGCAGGGTTTACGGTTGGCATGACAATAAACTATGGTTTGGCTTATCGTCTTGGAAGACCATATGTTATGAGGAAGGTTGGCGTGGGTAGGCTGGATGAAATGAAAAGTTTGTGGGACAAATGGGGATGGATAATTTACACAGTTTTCGGGTTTATCCCCTTCTTGCCAATTGAACTTTTCGCGTTGTTTTGTGGACTGTTAAAAACGCGCCTCACAACCTTTCTGATTCTAAGTTTTACACCTAGACTTGTTGTTTTTGCGGTTTTAGCGCATTTTGGTGAGCACATAGGCAGCTGGATTGGAATAATCTGAAATGGGCTATAACCTACAGAAGCACGCATCGCCGCTTAATTTGCTTTTTCTGTTTTGCTCGACTATTTTCTTATTGTTGGCGGAACTGCTATCAAGGTTTGGGTTCGACGCACGTCTTTAACGCGTTGAAGCTTCTCAATTATTTTCCCAAGGTCTTCCATTTTAACAAATTCCACGTAGGCAACAGCATCGAACTGCCCTGTCACTGCGTGCGCCATCTTTACGCCTTCAATTTTTAGCGCGGCTTCTGCAACAGCCCATAACATGCCTGGCTCCGTGTTAATTAGGATGTAGGCTTCCAACAATATCCCACGCCTAATTCTTTGCTTAGTGAAAACATAAAAAACTTGGGGATAATTGCCTAAACATTATTATTTGGAGGAGCGCTTCTGCAAGAAATTTCTGAGGGCGGTTCTAATTTCTTTTAGTGGTAGTGGTGCTCGGTGGAATTCTGGTTTGTAGGGGTGGGTTTCGCTTTCCAAAATTTCCGCAAGCCTAGCATAATAGTCTTCGAACTCTTCTAAAGTGTTGCTTTTGAACTTGAATATAGCTATTCCGCCTTTCGGGGTTTCCCAACGTTTGTCATAAGCGTAAACTGGGTGGGCGTCCCCGAACTTTTCAATGTTTCTTTCAATTAAAATGTCCTTGTCAACATTTAACATTATGAGTAAACTGTTAACTTCCCTAACTTTTGTTGTTAGAAGAAAATGGCGTGTCACGTTGTCTGGGGCTGTTGAGTCTATTACGACGCTGTAACTGCTTTTTAGTAGGGCGTCCCGCAACTCGGCTATCATTGAATAAACTAGGAACTCATCTCTGCATGGATAAGCCTCGTAAAAGAACATTTCCCTTAACTCGTCGACGCCTATGCGGGCAAAGCGTGGATAATCGTTAACAAGCCTTTTCGCCAGCATGGTTTTTCCTGAACGTGGGTAGCCGCTTAAGACAACGTTCCATAATCCTTTTGCAACTCTCACCTTGCAGCGCCTCCGACTAGTTAAAACCTAAGCGTGTTTACTTGATTATTAGTGGATAAACTTCTTTTGCGACATATTCCAGATACTTTTCTTTGTCTGTCATGTTGAATATGGTTACTGAAGCGTCGCGTGTTATGCCCACAACATAGCCGTACTCCCTTGCCCTCGCAACAACATACCACAAGTCGCCGTGCTTACAGTAATCTTCGAAAAGCGAGGTGTTGATGAGATCTGGACCATAAAGCGAAAGCTTATTCACATTCGGAATATCCACATTATCAAAAAAAGTTATCTTCGTGTCTTCAGGGTTTTTTAGGTGGAAATCCCGTAGGGTTTCGGGAGGAATCCGCGCTTCCACAACACCACCTATTTTGTCGAACAATATTTCGCTGAGCTTGTTTGCTATGAAGTTGGCTAGGCGCTTCTTTTCGACAACAGTCAAAAACGTGGAATCTTCACGCTGAGCGAAGCTGAATAGGGCTTCAACAGTGCGCGGTAAAGGCGCCACTTTACCCCTATGGAAAACGTGAATAACATAATCATGCGAGTAAACGCCTCTAAGCATATTTTCTTTAGGCAGTAATCCAACAACCTCGGAGACAAGCGTAAACTTGTAGTCGCCCTCTTCATAAGGCTCCTCTACGCGGTAGCCCTCAAGCCTAGAAGCAACTTCAGCTATGGAAAGCGGTTCAGAAAGCCTAAAAACCTTACCAGCAACAACCATGCCTTGAACCCGAACTCTATTTTACATTGTCTCGCTTATGAAATTTTGGTGTAAACTCTAGGCTTTAAGGCTTAAATCTACAAATTTTTCAATGTCTTACAATTTAGTTTTGAGTGAAACTTTGCCTAACTCTTTAATAAGAGAGTTTTCACCTCTATTTACTGCAAAAGAGGCAGTTCCTCAAAAATGTTGATTAGCGAAGTAATCCTTGAAAACTTCATGAGCTACGAATACGCTAGAGTACCATTTAAACCTGGCGTAAACGTTATCTGCGGTCCAAACGGCTCTGGAAAATCTTCGCTTTTGCTGGCTATTTCCGTAGCCTTGGGACAGTCTTACACTGAACGCTCCAGAAAATTGAGCGATTTGATTCGTTGGGGAAAAGACCAAGCCCGCGTCACACTTATTTTAGATAATTCCAGAAAGGGTGGAAGGCGCCCAGTTCCAAAGTTTAATAAGGACCAGATTTTTTTGACGCGTGTTTTGCGTAGGGATGGGCAGTACTGGTTTGAGTTGGAGAATAGGGCTGTTACAAAGAAGGATGTGGAGAGGCTTTTGTCTAAGTTGGGTGTTGACCCGGACAACATGCTTATTATAATGCATCAGAACATGGTTGAACAGTTCACCATTCTTTCACCACCGGAAAAGCTGCGAATGGTTGAGGCTGCCGTTGGACTTGAAGCCTACCGCGAAAACGTTTTGCAAGCCCAAAGAAAGCTTACGCGAATCCTAAGCCAAGAAGAGTCCATAAGCAAACTTTTGGAGTCAGCGGAGCAGACGCTCAACTACTGGAGAGAACAGTATGAGAGGCTTCAAGAGAAAAAGCAGCTTCTAACAAAGAGAAGATTCCTAGAGAGGGAGCTTGCATGGGCTGAGGTGAACCGAAGAGAAACAGCGGTTAAGGAATTGGAAGCCAGCCGCGAAAAAATGCTTAGAAATCTAAGCCAAATTGAAGAAGAAACAAAAACAGAAAAAGAAAAGCTTCAAACTATTAACGGGCAACTTGAAAAGCTCAAAGACGAATGGAAAACGCTTTTAGACGTTCGTCTAAAGCTTGAATTTGAAAAAGGCAAAAACGAAGCCACAATAACATTTTGCGAGCAACTGCTAAAAGAAACTGCAATCATCGAAAACCCACACTTCAAACTAACCCAAATGCTAAAAGAAAACACGTCGGGAAAGTTCAAACTACTCGGAAAAGAAAACTTGGAGGAAATGGTGAAAAACTCCAGAGAGCATCTCCAAAAACTGAGCGAGAAAATAAACGAAAATCAAGTCAAAACGGAAAAAATAGATAAGGAAGTTGAAGATTTTAGCAACCGAGTTTTGGACGGCCGAATTAAACTTGCGCTCCTTCAATACCGCAGGAAAAACGTGACAGCAGAAATTGAAAAATTAGAGATGGAACTGAAGGATGCAAAAGCCCATTTGAATAATGCCATTAAAAAGGCTGAGGAGACTGGACCAAGAATAGCGGTAATGAAAAGCGTCGGTGAAATCCTCGACGAAATCCGCGTAACGGACGGTCACTTAGCGGCTCTTTCAGACGTTTCAGAAGACATAGAACGCATGTATGAATCCTATTCAAAACTTTACTTGGAGCTTAAAGAAAAGGCGCAGTTGGTTGCTGAAAACCGAGAAAAAGCTTTGGCAGAAGTTAAAACAAGGATGCAAGCTTGGCGAACAGTAATTCAAAGCCTTCTAGACCGCGTGAACTTGGAATACCAGAAGATTTTAGCTCAAGCCCAAGCTGTAGGCGAAGTTAAGCTTGTTGATGCCCATGATATAGAGGCTGCTGGACTGGAAATCCTCGTCGGCTTTAAGGGTGGAAAACCAGTGCCCCTAAACGCTTATACACAGAGCGGCGGAGAAAGAACAACAGCAACAATGAGCTTTTTACTTGCTTTGCAGCAGCATGTCCGTTCACCGTTCCGTGCAGTTGACGAATACGACATCCACATGGACCCCCGAAACCGCGAGGTAATTGCACAAATGCTGATTTCAACGGTTAAGGATGCAAACGCCCAATATATTGTGATTACGCCAAGCCAAATAACCTTCGCCAAAGAAGAAGCAAACATAATCACAGTTCAAAACGTTGAAGGAAAATCCGTAATCAGAGAGGTTGCCTAATGTCTTCGAAAAGGGAAAGGGCGAAAATTGGCAGAGAAAAACTTCAGAGAATAATTGAAATGTGCCGTTCTGTTGAGGAGCGCTCCATAGACCCCTTCCTTATAGACGTTAACCAGATTATCGCTGTGGTAAGAGAGTATTTTCCAGAATGGGAGGAACCGGAAGACCTATGTTTGGACGCGGAAACTATTCATCGCCTAGCCTCCGTCATAAAGCTTCAAAGCGAATGGGTTAAACACCGTTCAACATCCCTCTACACAGACCCCTTCCTTCTAGAAGAGAAAATAACACGCATGGACAAAGATGAAATGGTGAGGCTCTTTCTTAAGGCTTGGCACCCCATAGTTGAGCTTGAGCAAATATCCCTCAACAGCCTAATTGAATCTATAAGATACTGGGAAAGCCTTCTGCCTCTAAAAGAAAGATGGAAAGAGTTCGCTCAACCAGAAGTTGCTGCTGGTTCAGCAACGCGGGAAGAACTGGTTAGAGAAAGAATCCTGCGGGACAAAGCCTTTTCTGAAGAGTTAGAAAGTTTTTGGCAAGAGCTAAAAAATATAGTTGATGAAAAGGGTTCGGATGGAAAAATTCGATACTGGGATTTTGTCGGCGCGGAAACCTACGAGGAAACAGTCCGCAGAGCCTTCATGACAAGCTTTCTCGTCACATATGGTTATGCAACGTTGGAAATCCTCCCATTAGAAGAGGAAATATTCATCAAACCCGTGGAAAAACCAGCAAAAACCACAAAAAGACAGCTGGTTTCAATACCGATAGCTGTCACTGTTGAAGAGTGGAAAAAATGGAGAAACAAGCTAAAGTGAGCAAAAGAAAAGCCTACTATGCCAGCAAAATGAAGAGGGCAACCCACCTGCTTTTCTACCGAAGACACAAAAAGTCCGGAGTTAAAGGCTGGGAACTCCGCAAAGCCTTGGGCGCAGACTATCCCAAAGTGCTGAACATACTGGACAACTACCTTAAACCGCTTGACTTGCAAGTTAAGACCGTTTTTGAAGAAGAAAAACCAGTTGAGAAGCCAACCTTAGAGCAGCTGGACAAAGCCAGATTCTACATAACCCTAAGAGGAGACTTGACGCCGAAAGAAGCTAAGATGATTGGGTGGCGAATAGACGACTTGGCAGGCTTAGCCATAACAATTGCATACATAATATCAAAGAAGGGAAAAGCACCGCGGAAAGAAGTGGAAGAACTTTTGCGAGAGAAGCTTCCAGGATGGAAAGTAGGCTTAAACATTGACCGTTACATTCGCTACGGATACCTCACACAAGACGAAAACGAACAATTATACTTGGATTGGAGAACCCGAGCAGAAGTCGACCAAAAAGCGCTTGTAGACCTTCTTTTAAAAGGCGAAACACAAAGCGAATAAAATTTCATCTCCTTATTTTACGGTAGATTAAAGCCACTATGTCAATAACTATTACGACTGCCAAAACCAGCAGAGGACTGCCGAGAAACTGCTCCGTAAAAGATTCTTCGGAGGCGTCGACAATGTTGACAGAAGAAAGGAAAAACGGTATCAAACTCGGAGTTAATGCGCCCCAAATTTTCATCTGAAAACCTCTTTTACGTTATGCTTACATTTTGTATTTGGAAGTATCTTTTAGCCAAAAAACGCAAGCGCTCAGCGTTTTTACCGTTCTTTCCTATGGCGACCCCTTTGTCTCTTGGATTAACAGTTACAACCGCAATTGTTTTTCCGTCGGTTTTCTGGATTAAGCGAACCTCTTTGACATTAGCGGGTTTAAGGGCGTTTTTAATAAATTGAACAGGGTCTTCTGAATATTCAATTATTTCATGCTTTTTCCCGGTCATCTTCTCTAAAATTCTTATGTTTCTCCCGCCCCTTCCAATGGCGACACCAACTTGCCCTTCATTAACAACAAAGATCACGCGTCCCTGTTCTTCATCGATTATGCAGTCTTTGACGCTTGCGCCGCTTATGCTCTCAAACAAAGCGATATAACGCATTTCTGTGCTTGTAAATTTTATTCCACTAGTCATTCGCTTCCTCCAATAAGTTCTCTAGACTCAACGTTTTCCACTAATCTAAGAATTTCTGAATCACCGGGCTCTCTTATACTTAACGCCGATACGGCGAAGGTTTTTCCACATAGAGCCGCCAAATCAAGAGACGATCCTTTATAGGTTATTACTGGAATTTTTGAAAGCTTACAGTAGTATTCTATGTCATCCTTAACTGCCTTGGGACAGTTTGAAGCCAAAACAATAATTTTAGCCCTTCCAGTTTTGGCGCTTTGTATGGCGGAGTTAGCCCCAAAAAACGCTTTTCCAGTTTTTACAGCTGTGGAAATCGCCTTATCGATGTCTATCACTTGTTCTCCCCTCGTTGCTCAAATGTCGACATATAGAGTTCGACGAGACCTGTGCCGATCGGTATAGACTGCCCCACTATAACGTTTTCGGTTACACCTTCCAGCGGGTCGCTCTCGCCTTTAACAGCTGCATCCACGATGTTTGGAACAGTTATTTCGAAGGCAGCTCTAGCTAGGACGCTTGACTTTTTGCCGCTTATACCATGTCTTCCTATTTGCTGCACTTCACCGGTGGATGTCATCATGTCAGCGACAAGCATGACGTGGCGAACATCAACATCTAAACCTTGATCCTCCAAAACACCTTTGGCTTCATGAATTAACGCGTTGCGGGCAGCTTCTATCCCAAGGGTTTTAGCTATTTCGTGAATGTTGTTTGTCGTCGTCCTCGAAGTGTCAACTCCGCCGATTTCCAAAACTTTAGGCAAGTTTGAGCCGTCTGTCCTTATAACCCATTCGCCATGCTCTTCGGTAACTAACACCCGTTTTATGCCATGCACCCCTTTAATGTAGAATGACGAAACCTTGTCAAGCAATTTACTTAGGGAAGCGCCCTTCTTCGGCTTTATGTGCACTTTGCTTCCCTTCAATTTTACGGAGCAGTTGGGGATTTCCAGATTTTCCTTAAGCTCATCCAGGGTTATCTGTCTATCCTTCATCATAGTTTTGTTAAGTTCAACAACTATTTCCTCATTCACCGGATCTTCGTAAATTGCTTCTGCTAAATCCTCCATTGTCGTGTAAATTATGTTGCGCGCTATCTTAACGGCTGCTTCTCTGCTTTTCCTATACTCTTCAGTGAGGTAAATTGTCATTATGGGAGTGGATGGAATTCTCCTAGCGTCAACAATTTCTATAAGCCTTGGCAAACCCAAGGTTACGTTCTGCTCCCTAACCCCAGCATAGTGGAATGTTCGCAGGGTCATTTGCGTGCCCGGCTCGCCTATTGATTGGGCTGTAACTATGCCAACGGCTTCGCCGGGCTCCATCAAAGCGCGTTTGTAGTGTTCAACCGTCAACTTGATTGCTTTTTCCACGCCCTTCTTGCTTAGTTTAGCTTTCGCCAAGCCTTGTTTGAGCTCGTCTATTAGTAGGGGCGTGAGTTCGCTTTCAACTTCTTTCAGTTGCTTCTCAATTTCCTCGGTTGACGCTTGTTCCCCGCCTTCTTCAGCTATTTTTATCTGTTCGATGAGTCGACTTACGTTAACGGCTTTTCCATGGTCGCTTTTAGCTGGGTCAACCCCGTCTTCGCCGTACCTAAACTGGATTATGTCTCCTGCTGAATTCCTAACCGTTCCGTCATACTCCAGTCTGATGTGTTCGAGGGCATTGATCAACCTTCTCTGCATGTATCCGCTTTGTTGTGTTCTGACAGCGGTGTCTACAAGTCCCTCGCGGCCTCCCATGGCGTGGAAGAAGAATTCAATAGCGTCTAACCCTTTCTCATAGAAAGAGTAGACGAAACCCCTCGCTCTTGGGCTTGGATCGCCTGGCTTAAAGTGGGGAAGGGCTCGGCCCACGTATCCCCTTAAAATTCTTTTGCCACGAACAGACTGTTGTCCAACGCAGGCGCTCATCTGTCCAATATTTAAGCTTGAACCTCTAGCGCCCGTTCGCGTCATCACTATGCCAGAATTCTCCAAGGTGAAGTCTTCGTCAGCAATTTTTCCAGCTTCGTCTCTTGCATTGGCTAGTTCGTTCATGACATAGATTTCAAACGATTCCTCAAGGGTTTGTCCTGGAAGCCCGGGTAAGGTGCCGTTACGGTAGCTTTCTATAAGCTCTCCTATCTTCTTTTGAACCCTCTCCATCACTTTATTTATTCTTTCTTCGGCTTTTGGAGACAAAACAAGTTCATCGTAGGAGTATGTGAAGCCTCTCATAGTTAGGAAAAGTTTTAACAACCTTGTTATTTTGTTTAGGAAGTCGCGTCCAGCCTTTGTTCCGTAATCCTTCACTATTCTGTGGAGGAGGCTTTCAGACTGTTCCGCGCCTATTGAACGTCTATCTATTACTCCAGAAACGAGTTCCCCGTTTTTAACAACAACGTAGGCATCGTGGGGGCATTTTTCTTCGAGGCATTTGTCGCATCCTTGACAAATGTTCGCCCTTAAAACATAGTTCATGTCCTTTGGTAGGAAAAGACTAAAAATCTGTTTACCGGTCCAAAGCGGCTTGGGCTCCTTAATTTTGGGTTCTGGAAGTTGCCCCTCGTATCCGGCGGCAACAAGAAGTCTGCTAACCTCATCCTTTGTCAAGTAGTTTGATTTTCTTGTGAATAGGTAAGCGGCGGTTATGAAGTCGCGGATGGCGCCTATTATTGGGCCGCCGAACCTCGGTGAAAGTATTTGGTCTTGAACTTGCATTAGGAGTAAAGCTTCTGTTCTGGCTTCTTCGCTTTGTGGGATATGCAAGTTCATTTCGTCTCCATCGAAGTCAGCGTTGTATGGTGGGCATACGCAGAGGTGTAGACGGAAGGTTTTGTACGGAAGAACACGCACGTAATGCGCCATTATGGACATTCTGTGAAGCGAAGGCTGACGATTGAAAATGGCTATGTCCCCGTTTTTGAGGTGTCTTTCAACAATGAAACCCGGCTCCAAAGCCTCCGCAATCTTTGTTCTATCCACCACAAACTCAAGTCTTATGCGCTTCCCGTCTGGTCTAATAATGTATAGTGCGCCCGGATACTTTTCAGGTCCGTTTAAGACTAGTTTTCGCATTTCTTCAAGGTTCCATTCCGTGACCTTTTCTGGGATGGATAAGCGCATGGCAACATCTAAGGGGACGCCTACCTCGTTTATGTCGAGGTTCGGGTCTGGAGAAATCACTGTTCGAGCGGAGAAGTCCACTCTTTTCCCTGAAAGGTTGCTTCTGAATCTGCCCTCTTTACCCTTCAACCTTTGAGAAAGCGTCTTTAAGGCTCTGCCAGAGCGGTGTCTTGCTGGCGGTATACCCGAAGCTTCGTTGTTAAAGTATGTTGTTACGTGATATTGTAGAAGCTCAGACAAGTCTTGGATTATGAGTGTTGGAGCACCTGCATCCATGTTTTCTTTAAGCCTCTGATTGATGCGGATTATATCTACAAGTTTGTGGGTGAGGTCGTCTTCTGAACGGATGCCAGATTCAAGTGTAATTGACGGACGAACGTACACTGGTGGAACGGGTAATACTTGGAGAACCATCCATTCTGGACGTGCAGTTTTCGGGTTAAATCCTAAAAGTTCAAGGTCTTCATCTGGTATACGCTCAAGCCTTTCCCGAACCATGCTGGCCGTTAAGGGTTCGGCTCCGCTTTCCGGAATTTGCTCAGTGAACTTTGTCGGTTTTTCAAAAACTATCTTGTACTGGATTGCTCCGCAATGTGGACACTGTTTAGTTTTTGCTTCCTGGATAACTCCCTTGTAAACTTCGTCTGGAACCACACCTAAAAGTTGGCGAATCCTAGCAATTCGGGTTTTGGTCTTCCTCACGGTTTCATCTGGAAGAAGAATGCGACCACAGTTTCGGCAAGTAGCCCTTAAAAGATCATAAATTATCTTTGCAAACTCAATATGTATTATTGGACCTGCAAGTTCTATGTGGCCGAAGTGTCCAGGGCATCGTGCGGCTGTGTTTCCGCATGTTTTGCATCTTTGTCTAGGTTCGAGAGTTCCGAGTCTGCCGTCCATAAGTCCAGCAGTTATTGGCGCGCCGTCTTCATCATAGGTGTCTGGTGTCTGGATTTCTACAACTGAGAGTTTACGGATGTCTTGTGGAGAAAGTAAGCCGAAGGAGATTTCATCAACAACTTTGTGAACTACTTCTTCAACTGCCATGTTACGCTTTCTCCTTAAGTTTTAATTTTGGAGCCACACAAAGGCTCATTAGTTCTTGTAAGAGAAGCTTAAAAGCATATGAAACTATTACGGGCGAGATTTTGGCTTTGTCCTCGCAGAGTCTGCACACATATTTCCTCTGTTTCATGTCGTAATAGGCTATAAAACCGCAGTTTTCGCATACATAAAGCGTGTATTTGTCCGACTCCTCCAAAAGCCTATCTCTTAGAAGCATCGCCGCTCCATGTCCAATCAAGCAGTCGCGTTCCATCTCACCGAACCTAAGTCCACCGCCTCTAGCTCTTCCTTCCGTGGGTTGTCTTGTCAACATCTGCACTTGTCCCCTTGCCCTAGCGTGAATCTTGTCCGCGACCATGTGATGAAGCTTCTGATAGTAAACTACTCCAACAAAAACGTCTGCAACAAACTTTTCGCCAGTTACACCACTATAGAAAACTTCACTGCCAGTGTGGCTGAAGCCCAGCTTGACGAGAGCTTTTCTAAGCTCTTCCGGTTTTTCGTTCGCGAAAGGTGTTCCATCAACCGGCTTTCCTCGTAGAGCAGCGGCCTTTCCAGCTATCGACTCTATAAACTGTCCTATAGTCATTCTAGAAGGAATCGCGTGGGGATTTATTATTATGTCTGGAACAATACCATCCTCTGTGAAGGGCATATCTTCCTGCGGAACAATTATTCCTATAACCCCTTTCTGTCCGTGGCGGGAAGCAAACTTGTCGCCTAACTCTGGAATACGCTGGTCTCTCACTCTAACCTTTACGAGCTTACTTCCTTCCCCAGACTCCGTTATAAAGATCGCGTCAACAATCCCTGTTTCAGAGGGGCGCATGCCAACAGAAGTGTCCCGCATTGACGGACCCCTCACCTCAAACTCCTTATACTCCTCCAAAAATCTCGGTGGGCTAATCCTTCCAACTAAAACATCTCCACCGGAAACCGCTGCTTCTAAACTAACTATGCCGTCAGGTTCAAGAAGCCTATAATACTGTTCGCCTCTGTATCCCCGTGTTCCCGGTTCAGGCATTGTGAATTTGTCTTTTAATCCGCCGAGGTATTGGCGGCATTCAGCCTCGTATATTCTGTAGAAGGTTGAGCGGGCTAAACCCCTTTCTATGGAGGCTTTGTTAAAGATTAAAGCGTCTTCCATGTTGTAGCCTTCGAAGGAAAGCACTGCAACAATACAGTTTTGTCCTGAAGGACGCAGTTTATACCCAATTATCTCCATTAGCTTTGTTTCCACCAGCGGAAACTGCGGGTAATGCAAAATGTGCGACCTTGAGTCTACGCGCTGATGGAAATTTGTTGCGTAAACGCCTAGGGCTTGTTTCGCCATTGCTGCTTGGTAAGAGTTGCGTGGAGACTGGTTGTGTTCTGGGTAGGGAATTGTTGAGGTGCAGATTCCAAGAATAATGTAGGGTGCGATTTCCATGTGGGTGTGTTCAGGAGATACTTCCTCCGGAGTCATGGCGATGTAAGCGTTTTCCTCTTCCTCAGCGTCCAAATACTCGATTATGCCGTTTTTGACCAAATCTTCCCAAGACCATTCTCCTGAGGCAACTTTTTCGATGTGCTCTAGCTGAAGTTTTGAAACTCCATTTTCAATTATTATAAGGGGGCGTCTAACCCTTCCCTCATCACAGTTAACGTAAATTTCTCCTCTTTTATCCTGAGGCTTTAAAAAGTAAGCTATATTCACTTCGTTCGAAATTTCACCCGTTCTCCGCCTTTCCCTGAATTCCTTTACGAGTTTCTCCGGCGAACTGCAATATCCTACAATATTTCCATCTATGAAAACTTTTGCAGCTGAAAGTTTTATTGTTTCATTTGCCTCGTTTATTGGAGTTACTCCCATGCTGAAAAGCACTTGTTTTATTTTCTCCGGGTTTACACCAACAGAAATGCAGGCGGATAAGGCTAGGTTCTTCACTAAGCCGCAGTTTGAGCCTTCTGGTGTCTCATTTGGGCATAATCGTCCCCAGTGGGTTGGGTGCAAGTCTCTTGCTCCAAAGTTCGGCTGACTCCGGCTCAGAGGTGATTGGAGTCTACGCAAGTGGCTTAAGGTGGAGAGATGGTTTGTCCTGTCCAGAAGCTGAGTTATACCAACCCTTCCTCTTCCCCAGTTTCCAGTTGCAAGGGCATGCTGGAACCTTTCCGTTATTATTCCGGGGCGGACAGCGGCAGAAACAGTGATTATTGGACCTTTTACCCCTATGCGTTCAAGCTGATATTTTATGTCTCTAACTAGGTTTCTGAAGGCAACCCTGAATAAATCTGCAAGTAATGGTCCGGCAAGCCTCAATCGCTTGTTTTTAAAGTGATCTTTGTCGTCTTGTTCTCTTTTTCCAAGTTTAAGTTCTATAACTCTGCAAGCCATTTCGCCGAGGAATATGGCTTTGTCTCTTCTGCTTTCTTTTGTTCGCCCTATGTGGGGTAAGAAGTTTTTGTCGATCGCTGCTTCGGCTTTTTGGATGCGGTATTCTTCGATTTGTCCATGGGCTACACGGTTTCCAATGAATAATATGGCGTCTTGGGAAGTTTCAACGCCCACCGCCTTTTCAAAGGATGAGTCCAGCTCGCTTTGTATTTCCTTGTCAAGCGAGACGGCCTCGGCTATTTCCTTGTCTGATTCTAAGCCTAGGGCGCGCATCAAAATCACGAAGGGAATCTCTGTTGGCACGCCAGGTATCGAAACATATAGTGCTCCGTCGGACTTCATTTTTAGTTCTATGCGTGCTCTAAACCCAACTGTTGTTGAGAAAATTTTGGCTTGATAAACTGGTGTTGCTCCCTTATCATCTATGTCAACTATCACACGGTTGGGAGCCAAGTCTTCCATGGCTACAATTACACGTTCTGAACCGTTCACTATAAAGTAGCCGCCCGGGTCGTCTGGGTCTTCTCCGCATGCTATTAATTCCTCTCTTGAAAGCTGCGATAAGAAGCACAGTTTTGATTTCAGCATTACTGGAATGTTGCCTATGTAGACGAGTTCAGTGTCTTGCTCTCTGCCGTCTATTATGGGCGTCATTTCAAGAGCTATGGGCGCAGCGTAGGTTAGGTTTCTAAGCCTAGCCTCCATCGGGTAAATCTCGTGTTTTGTGCCGTCCACTTCAGTTGTGTATGGTCCAGTTATCCTAGTTTGGGGGTCTATTATCCAAACTTGTCCCAGCTTGACCTTATAGGGGCTTTCTGGAACCTCTATTGGAATTTCGCCAACTTCGTCTATTACCTCTTGTAAGCCGTGGTCTATAAACTCGTTGTAAGAGTCTAGGTGTTGCCGCACCAGTCCTTTTTCTTTAAAGAACGCTTTCAACAATGGGTAAACGTTATCTCTTGAAGTTTCAACCAAACCAGACCAGCCCCCGCATTCTCAAATTTAAACGTTTTTCGATGCATGGATTTGCGGGTTTACTCAAACTTTCAATTTCCTCCAATTGTTGGATCATCCAACCGAAAAAGTCTCCAATTTGATGAAGCTGAGCCGTAAAAACGGCACATCTCACTAATAAACTTTTTTGTGGACAACTCCACTTTTTAGCCTAATTGTCAACAACACAAACAACTATTGAACTTTTCAAAGCAGATACGGACGCTACCCTTTGATTTTTCAGCTCGATAAGCTTAAATTATCATTATCAAAAATGAAACATTAAGCGGCGGTAGCCAAGCCAGGTCAAAGGCGGAGGACTCAAGATCGGTGTTAGAAGGCTGTAAAACCCCTATGAGCCATCCTCTCCCGTAGGGGTTCGCCGGTTCAAATCCGGCCCGCCGCACCATTTTTATGAAAGAATTTAGATTTTGCATATGAATATGTCGGTGAGGAGTTCGCCGTGCCAAATTTTGCGGTCATCCATTATTGTAAACCCAACGTTTTCTGCTGCTTCCTTAAACCTTTTGGAGGCTGCTGTTATCAAAGCGAGGGTTGCGCTTGGAAATTTTGTTTTTAATGTTTTTAGGAAGTTTTCGTATAGCTTGCGTACCCCTTCCTTTGGGTTGGTCCTCAGCCCATACGGCGGATTTACAATTACGAAGTCAAAGTTTATATTCGGATAATCCTCGGGTTTTGTTGCGTCTCCAGTTTTGAAGTTTATTGTCTCATATACGCCTGCTTTTTTGGCGTTTTCTATTCCGCCTTGCATATGTTTCGCAAACTTCTCCATGGCATAGATAACACATGGCTCCCATTTTTGTTGAGCTGAAATTTTGGCTTTTAATTGTTCGAAATCTTCTTTGTTGCAGATTTTGAGTTTAAAGAAAGCGAAGTTCTTCCTTAAACTATTTGGAGGGAAATTTTTTGCTTTTAATGCAGCTTCAATGGGGATTGTGGCTCCTCCGCACATGGGGTCAATTAGAGATTTAGCAGGTGTCCATCCGCTAATTTTGAGCATGGCTGAAGCTATTGTTGGCTTTAATGCTGCTGGGTGATTGTATACGCGGTATTCACGCATGTGTAGAGACGTCCCGGTTGTGTTTACCCCCATGAGAAATTCTTTGCCTCTTACTAGGCAATATATCTCGACTTCCGGTTCGTTTAGGTTCACCCTCAATCTTTTACTTGTCGCCCCGATAAAAGAATCTATTACGGCTTGACCAACCGTTCGGGAAACATCCATGCTTGTAAAATCGTGTGTGCCAATTCTCTCGCTTCTCACAGCAAATGTCTGCCGATAATCTATTATCCACGTGTAGTCCAAATTTTTTGCAAGCCTGTAAATTTCGTCTAGATTCTCGAAGGTTGACCTACAAAGTTCTATGAAGACTTTGTTAATTGTCGCAGCCCTCAAGTTTAGGAGGTAAATGTCTTCAACGTGGCCGTTAAAGGCTATTCTACCCACATCTTTTTCAGCCTTAACTCCCGTTAGGCTTTCAACTTCTTTTGAGGCTACATCTTCCAATCCTATAACAGTTGTCGCGAAAAATCTGAGTTTTCCCATCGCCAATGATAACAAGGTTTAAGAGAGATCTTTAACAATTACTGTGGATTAAGTTGTAAACTTTGTTAGGAGTACAAAGGCATATATCCTCGAATACGCCTTTGAAAATGTTTAAAGGCGAATTAAAGAATGGAGCTCGCTGACAAAATATTAAAGCTGAAGAGGGAGAAGAAAGCCATTATTCTAGCACACAACTACCAGAGGCCTGAAATTCAAGATATCGCCGACTATGTTGGCGACAGTATAGAGCTCAGTAAAAAGGCCATGGATGAAAAGGAAGCTGAAATCATAGTTTTTGCCGCCGTGGATTTTATGGCGGAATCTGCGGCCATATTGAATCCTAAAAAGAAAGTTTTGTTACCTTCTCTTGGTGCGCGGTGTCCAATGGCGCAGATGCTTACTGTTGACGAGATTAAGAGGTGTAAGGTGCTTTATCCAAACGTGCCACTTGTTTTGTACGTGAACAGTTTGGCTGCGGCGAAAGCCTACTGTGACATATGCTGCACTTCCGCAAATGCTGTTGAAGTTGTAGAGTCGATAAATTCTGACAATGTGCTTTTTGGACCAGACCACAACTTGGCTGAATACGTTCAAGAAAAAACTAGGAAGACTATAATTCCGATTCCTGAGCGGGGTTTCTGTCCAACGCATCTACTGTTTCAGCCTGAAGAGGTACATGTGCTTAAGATGCAGTATCCAGACGCTGTGGTTATGGTTCACCCAGAATGCTCGGCTGAAATGCGGAAAGTCGGAGATTTCGTTGGAAGCACCTCACAAATGTGCAAGTATGCAAAAGAAAGCAGCGCTAAAACCTTTATTGTAGCCACGGAGGAAGGGCTTCTGCATCGTTTGCGCAAGGAGAATCCTCAAAAGAGGTTTGTTTTGGCTTATGAGGGGGCTGTTTGCCCAAACATGAAGTTGAATACTTTGGAGAGGCTTTACATGGCTTTGAAGGAAGAGAGGCATGTTGTGACAGTCCCAGAGCCAATAGCAAGTAAGGCTAGAAGGGCTTTGGAAAGGATGTTTGAGTTAAAATGAGCGGAGTGCTAAACTGAGACAATCATGGTTTTTAAGATTTTTACGCCTCTTTTTGCTGCTAATTCGTCACTTAGTTTCCTGACTTTTGAAGCTTCTCCTTTGACGGCTATCGCTTCTAGGCAGTCTCTTTCGCCCAAATGAATATGCATTGTTGAAAAGATTATGTCGGCGTAACTGTGCTGAATGTCAGTAAGCGCGTCTTCAAGTCCTCTAACTTCATGGTCGTAGAGCATCATCAAAACTCCAGCTTGAACTCCCTTTTCTTCTTGAAGCCACTTTCGCTCTGAAACGAAAAGCCTGACAGCGTCTTGAACTGCTTTTGAACGGTTTTCGTAACCCATCTTACTGATTATCTCGTCGAAGTCTTTTAGGAGGTCTGGGGGAAACGTTACTCCAACACGGACTATTTTAGTCATGGGTTTTCCCATTGTTTTGTTGGTGGGTTTACCATAAAGCTTTTATGCATCGGTAACACAAAAACTCTAAAAAGTGTTACTAGTGATGCGCATGAATGAAAAAACACATTTCACAACTGTTGACATTGCCTTAATAGGAGTTTTAAGTGCTCTCTGGGCAACCCTCAATCTAACAATAGGAAAAATGGGATTTGCTTGGACTAAACTTCCAATATTTTGCGATTTCGCAGTTTTCTTTACGCTTCTATTGACCGTGTGGACAGTTGGCAAGTTTGGAGCAGCATCAATTGTAGGCGTTATTGGCGCAACAATAGTTTCATTCCCCGCACCTTCAGCCCATTTAATTGGTCTTGCAGCCTCCTCAGTGCTTTTTGACACTTTAATGCTAGGGAACAAGCATAAAATCCTATTAAAAATACGCGACATGGCAGTGGCGGTATTGGTAACCGCCGCGTCTGCCTTCTTTGCAGGAATAACTATAGGCATATTCTTTACCGGAAACCCAATAAATGAGGCAACAATGCGGTCTGCATTGACCTTCTGGGGATGGTGGCACTTAGTAGGAGGCATAATGAGCGCTATAATAACACTCCCCATTATAGGCGCTTTAGAGAAGGCAAACGTGAGGAAAATTAAGGGTGTCCAGTGAAAAAGACAAACTAAAGTCTCTGATAGAAGATGCCGAGAAGCTTCATGGGCATTTGGGTCCTTTCCTTGTTATTGGAGTTAGGATGGGAGTAATCGTACAAAAAATTTTGAGCGAGAAAATGTACGCAACTGTAAAGGTTCCGTTTTCAACTCCCTTCTCATGTGTTATCGACGGAGTGCAATCTACAACAAAATGCACTGTTGGCAATCAGAAGCTGAAGATTGAAGATTCAAAAGGTGAGATAGTTGCGTATTTTAAAGCTTCGAACCCGAGCAAAACTTTGAAGATAACCGTCAACCCAAAAACAGTTGATGAGCTTTTGAGAAGGTTTTCGGAAGGCGCTTCCAGCGAGGAGTTGGCGTGGGAAATTGCGCGTAAACCACAACATGAGCTTTTCGGGATAGAAACGCAATAATTATCTTTTAAGACGCTGCTTTACATGTTTTGATGACGCTTCAAGATTTAGAGACTGCAAAAAGTCGGCTAAAAGAAGGGAATCTAACCCTTTCAATAGTAAAGAATGGCAAAGTTCTTTTTGAAACAGTCTCGCATGGAGTTTCAGGCTTTTTGGCTGCGGTTGAAAAATGTGGAAACCGCCTTGAAAAGGCTTCTGTGGCAGATAGGATCGTGGGAAAAGCCATAGCCTTGCTATGCGCTTACGCAAAAATTAGAGCAGTTTACGCTGTGACACTAAGCAAAAAAGCGAAGACTGTGTTGGAAGAAAACTCGGTTCACCACGAATGGGAAAACCTTGTGGAAAACATTTTAGGCGCTGACGGAAAAAGTATGTGTCCATTCGAGAGGTTGGCGGATGAAATTCCAAACCCAAAAGAGGCTTATAAGAAGTTGAAGGTTTTGCAACGCTCCCTAAAACATGAACGACTAAAGGAAAACACGAACTGTTTATATCCGAGTGGCAGCAAAAGAGAAATTGGAAAGCCTTAGAAAGTTTAGGAGAGAAAGTTTGTGACGGGTGTTGATCCAGCTGAAGTGACAGATTCGAATTTTGACAAATTAGTTAGCGAGCATCCTCTGGCTCTAATAGATTTTTGGGCTGTCTGGTGCTATCCCTGTAGAGCTTTGGAGCCCACAATAGAGGAGTTAGCTAGGGAATATGCCGGAAAGGTTTTTGTTGGGAAACTTAATGTGGATGAAAATCCAAAGACGGCGGAGCGCTTTAATGTTTTCAGCATCCCAACACTACTTATAACGAAGAATGGACGGGAAGTTGACAGAATTGTCGGGCTTGTTCCCAAAAAGAATATAGAAGCAGTTTTAAAAAAGCATTTAGGATAGAAAATTATGGACATGGCAGAGCGAAGGGTTATAGGCGGACTCCTACTGCTCCTCGGAGTTTCCCTACTGGCCGTGGGCATATCTACTGGACAGTTAAACTTAATGGTGGAAATGTTGAAAACAACCTTTAAGACGGTTATAGCATAAAACCTAAAACTTATAAATAGTTTTGCATTCATTAACAAGTCTAAAATGGGGTTGCGTGACTTATGACTCCGTCAAAAATAGGAAGCGAAACTGCAGAGAAAGAGGCGCTTTTAGAAGCTGCAAAGCTTATGCTAGTTGCTGCAAGAACAGCGCCTAAAGCCCTTGGAGTAGACGACATCCTAACACTAATTGTTTACAGCGAAGATAAAGACCGTATTGCGACTGAAATGGAGAAGATAGGCGAAGAGCGGGGATTAGAAGGTTTTAGGCGAGATGCAAAAAACGTTAGGGATTCAGAGGCTGTTGTTTTAATCGGTGTCAGAGGAGGCCACATCCCTGGATTAAACTGTGGAGCTTGCGGCTACAAAAGCTGCAAGGAGTTTGAGGCTGCTGGAAGGCGTAAAGGCGAAGATTTTGTTGGTCCAACATGTGTTTTTAAGGCTTTAGACCTCGGAATTGCTTTGGGTTCCGCTGTCAAAATTGCAAGCGTGTTAAATGTTGACAACCGCATCATGTATAGAGCTGGCACGGCAGCTTTGAGGCTAGGAATGCTGCCGGAAGCGACAGTTGCCATGGGCATTCCCATCTCGGCGAAGGGAAAGAGCATATACTTTGACAGACGCAGTTAACTCTTCATTTTCTCATACATTTTCTCAAAAGTCCAGCGGATACTAGATTTAATCTCCTTTAAGCGTTCTACATCCACATTCTTAACAATTATTTCGCGGATTACGTCACCTTCCCTTACAATATTGAAGGAGAAAATTTTTTCCTGAGGCAACTGTCCAGTTCTGGCAAGCTCAGCATCTTTTTCCTGCATTTTCAAAAAGACCTTCTCTATTAAGAACTGGTTGAAGGGCGGCGTGTTAACGTTGAAATCCTTGTCTTCAGCTGGCACAACCCTCAAAGAATCGTCTTCAACCAGAAGGCTTGCGAGGAGTTCGCCGCTAGCTGTTTTCAACAGAAAACTTTTTCCTTGTTCCTTCGGAGTTTGAGTTGGAAAAGACGGTGCAGTTTCAACTGCTTCCTCTCGTGGCGGAGCAGCAACCTCTGCACGTTTAAACCCTTTCTCTAAGAGAATAGAGTTAACCGTTTCAAGTGTTGCCCGTAACTCTTTAAGTTCAGATTCTAAGGTTTCAATTTTTTCTTCAAGCTTCTTTTTGAAGGCTAAAAGCCCCTTTATTTTCTCGGCGTCGCTGGACATTATTTCTCCACAACAGAATATATGATAGCTTTTCCTTTATGAAACCTTTTGAAACTCTAGCCATGCTTCTAAGCTACTTCTAGGACGACGCCTTCACGGGTCAATTTTGAAGTAGGAATTCTTTTAACTTTAACATTTAACGCGTTTTTAAGGAAATTTTCAAACTCTTGGAAAACAAGACTGTCTGTGTAATTGAATTTAAGGCAGAGGTTTTTTCCTTTTAAGAGGGGGCTTAAGTCGTAGAGGGCTATCTGCTTGTAAAAGTCTGGGTTTTCAAAAACTGTTTTGACAAAAACTTCCGATGGAGATTCCGAAAATAGCCATGCAGTGTAGGAGGCTTCAACAACACGGTAAGATGAAGCTTCACGAACCACACACTTTCTATTTAAAGCTATTCGCTTAAATGATGACGGATGAATGTCTCTAGCCCATAAAAAGTTATGATATTCACTGCCTACTCTTACCCAGTCTTCGCTTTCGGATGTTTTCCAGCCTTGACGTTCACATTCGCATTTAAATTTTTTAAGAATTTCCCAGACTTTGGACATCTTCTTCATATTTTACAACTCCTCTCATAAGAATCCTCTAGAAGAATACTCTATCCCGTAAATTTAAACTTATTTGCATGTTTAATTGCAAAAATGAAGATTCACACATAGTAAAATTGAAAATTTGTAGGTAATAATAAATTTGCCGACAAATTTACGAGATAAAAAGTGGGGGAAACTTTGACGGAAAAAACTAGAATTTTCTACAATTTTCCGATAGCAAATATTAAATCCAGCAGACACTTACCGTATTTTGGAACGGCGGAGATACTCTTTGAGACGGAAAAACAATTCTTTCGCTTTGGATGAAACGGACCTCCAAATTTTGGAGGTTTTGCAGGAAGACGCTAGGCAGACTTACACGGCGATAGGCAAACGTTTGGGGATAGCGCACTCAACAGTCTATGATAGGATAAGAAGAATGGAGCGTTATGGAATCATTCGAAAATACACAGCCTTAATAGACGCTGAAAAGGCCGGAGCAAAAAACATAATAGCATTAATGACAGTCTACACAGACCCAAAAGAAAGCGAGAAAGTCGCAGAAAAACTCTGTCAAGCACCGCAGGTCACAGAAGTTTACACTTCCCTCTCTGAAGAACTCCAAGTAATAGCGAAAGTAGTCGCGGAAAACCAAGAAAGCCTACACCACTTCATAGCCAATTCAGTTGCACCTCTACAGGGAGTTCTGAGAATCCGCACTTCCATAATCACTAAAAAGTTTAAAGAAACCCACCCTCAAATACTAAACGACCCAAAAAAGCTAACCGCTAAGGAAAAAGCCAATGAAATAGGGGAAGAAGAAAAGTGAAGGAAGAAACATCAAAAATTCTCAGAACACTTCCAAGGGAGAAGGCCTTCTATTTCTTCACATCTATCGGAAACTACACAGGCGAAAGCGCAGCGTCCCTCAAAGAGTTTGCAGAAAAAATAAAGGATGTAAACCTAAAATCGCTTGAATTTCACCTTTACCGCGGAGACTTTGAAAAATGGATACTTGAAGTCTTGCAAGATGAAGAACTTGCGTTGGAATTCAAAAAACTCCAAGAGGTCAACTTGACCGGTGACGCTCTACGCAAAGAAATTTACATGATTGTTTCAAACCGCCTAAAACAGTTAACAAGTCCATGACCCAAAAATGAAAGTGGCCTATACTTTTCCACTGTTGCATTATTTGAATAACAGTCAACATAGAAAAACGCTGATATAAAAGAAGGGAAACTCCCACTTATAATAATCATTCAACAATTTTCTTAAGTTGCTTCTGGTACATTTCAATTATTTCGCTTACATTTGTGGCATCTTCCGCCGCCTTGTCAAGCCTATAATTTCCAGTAAACCGCGGAAACCTAATCGCCAATCCGCTTCCTTTCCTTATGGCATCCATGGCACATGTGTGGATCGGGCTCAGGGTTATTTCTGCACCCAAAACTTCGATGACAACAACTGGCTCGAACCAGACATCAGCCTCGATCATCGAGTTAACCCTCGGATGCTTATGAGATATTATGTGTTTTTTCATCATTTCTGGAAGTTTGGCTAAATCCTCGTCCGTAAAGCCTGTTCCGCATTTTGTCACCGTTTCGAATGTGTCGTTTTCTGGGTTGTAAGCCGCCAGCAACAAAGCACCATAAGTTCCAGCCCTTTTTCCTCTTCCATGAAAAGCGCCAACAATGACCAAGTCTACAGTGTCTGTCATTTCGCTTTTATAATCGCGCTTATACTTTATCCAAAGCCACCCTCTAGCCCCAGCCTGATAAACAGAATCTTCCGCCATCGACTTACAAACCAAGCCTTCACACCCGTCTTCTATGGCTTCGAGAAAGAACTTTTCAAGTTCCTTAACATCGCCCGTAATTATGTATTTGGCGATTTTCACCCTTTCGCTTTCCTTAACCACCTTTTCAAGAACCTTTCGCCTAATTGGGTAAGGTTCTAATGTTAGGTCTCTACCGTCCACGTAAAGCGCGTCGAACATGAAAAGCGAGACTGGATATTCCTCCATAGCCTTTTCAATTCCATACTTACGCCTACGATGCATAAGCTCTTGGAAAGGTTGCATTTCACCAGTGTCGGGGTCGATAGCAACACACTCCGCCTCTAGAATGGCATCTCGTGCTTTAACATGCTTTTTCAGAAGCTCAACGGCGTCTGGGTACTGGTTGGAAATGTTCTCTAAACGTCTGGAGAACAAGATAATTTCTTCGCCTTTTTTGTGGGCTTGTATTCGCTCGCCGTCATACTTGTATTCGGCTATGCATTTTCCGCCGAGTTTCTCTAGAATTTCTTCTGGAGATGAAAGCCTTTCAGCCAACATAGGTCTTATAGGCTCGCCTACTGAAACTTCAAACTTTTTGATCCCTTCCAAGCCTTTCTCAGCTAAAACCCGTGCCACTCTTCCAAGGTCTGAGGATATGTTGTAGGCGCGTTCTATCAGTTCACGGGCTTCTTTACCGCCGCCGTAGGCTATGGCTAAAGCGTCAAGAACAGTCATGTCGGCAATGCCTAAGCGAAGGTTTCCAGTTACAGTTCGCATTATGTATTTAGCCTCTTTGGGAGTCGCGTCAGCCAAAAGCCCAGCTAATAAAGCCATTTTCGCGTCAACAGCACCGGAACCCGAAGCCTTAGCCATTTTGTCAAGGGTTTCGTAGACTCTCTGAACGGTTAGGGGCTGCTGCAAGAAGGTCAACTGTTTCTTGGCAGCAGTCATCTTCTGGGCTGTTTCCCCTATATCCCCACTTTTTTGTAAATCTTCTTCAATTTCGCTTTCTCTTCTCCCAGAAGCCCTCGCCAAAGCCTTTATCGCAAGTCTCTCCGCCACGCCTATTTCGATACCAACAAAATCTGGGTAAATCTTGCCCTGCGTCAAATACACAACTTTGTCAATAACGTCTTTTGGCGTACGCTTAAGAAGGTCAACTAGAAGGTCTGTCATCTCTAATCTTTTGGTTGTAGCCTCAATTTTTTCATAAGCATCTGCAATTTCCGAATACTTCAACAAATAACCTCATGATAAAATGTGGAAAAGGGAATATTAAAGCTTCATCCCTTCCATTTACAACAGTAGATCCGCCAACCTTTCAATGGCTAGGTTCCGTCTGAAGTAACACAAACAATGCGTATAGTGGCTTCAAATACGACAGATATTTTATCGTAACTATGAGGAGGTAAGCCGCAACAAAGAATATGACAACCTACAATCAAATTCATCTGCTTAAAAGATTTCATAATGTATTATTTGACTTATTGATCTTCTATTTCGCGGTTGTGGTTTTTCTGCCGGGTAACCGACCGGGATTATGGCTATTGGCCTTATTCCCTCTGGGGTTTTTAGGATTTTCTTTGCTTCGTCTTCTCTGAAGGCGCCAACCCAACATGTGCCTAAACCAAGCGCGTAGGCAGCTAAGTGAATGTTTTGTATGGCAGCAGCAGTATCCTGTAGGCAGTACAGGGTTTTTCCACGAGTGCCGTATCCTTTTGAGGAACGATTTTCGTCTGCGCATACAACGATTACAACTGGCGCTTCTTCGATGAAGGTTTGTCCTAACGCGGCTTCCGCAAGCCTCCGTTTCGTTTCTGGTTTTCTGACGATTATGAATTCCCATGGTTGGAGGTTTCCGGCGGAAGGCGCCCAATGAGCTGCATCAACAAGTTTCTCTACAACTTCTTGCGGAACGTCACAGCTTTGGAAGGCTCTTATGCTTCTTCTGCCCTTAATAGCTTCGAAAACATCCATAAATTTCACCACGCATTTTCTATTTTGCACCACAAAAGCCTTAAGTTTTATTATATCGCCATCTTGACTAATATGTTGGAGAAGAACAGCGTGTTTGACTAACTTTTTAAGAAGGAGCTTTTTGAAGTTATGAAGAACAGATGCTGTTTACAGCCCTTTTTGGTTTAAAAGCGACCGGAGAGCCCTAGAGTTACGGACTTTTCTCTTCGAGGATTTTGTCGAACTCTTTTAAGGATTTTGTGTTTAGGGAAGCAAAAATACTTGTGGAACGCCCCATAGTTCATGGGAAAGCTATCCAACAATGCTGTTAGAAAGTGGAGTGAAGTTTTCGCAAGAGTCTCGCCTAGGATTTGTTAGAGCAATAAATCCCTCAGAAGAAGTTCAATTTTTCCTCCAGACTCCAAGCCGCCAATGTCCCAAACGTCTCATGCGAATGGATAATAAGCATTCCTAAATTCTGATGTCTTTAACAAGGCTTATTTTGTGGCTTTACTTAGTATCTTTTGGATGATGAGCTGGAGAGTCAATAGAGCTTTAGGGCTGTGATATGGCTCGACGGGCGAACTGACACTTTCTTGTGCAGAAAACTTATCAGCAAAAAGCGAATGAGAAAAAGAAAACAAAGGCTATACGTTTGATAGCTAGGCGAAAGAATTTGCCTAAACTCAAAGTGACCGACACTCTTGACAAACTTTCGTCAAAGCCCATGGTCAAGTATGGAGTTTATTTGACCGCTGTGGTTGTGTTTTTTACTTTAATATTGTTGCCGCCAATTCTTGGAATAATAATTAAGTGGAATATGATGCAGGAGGTTCTCGGTCAGAGCGAACTGGTCGCCAGAGCCTTGGCGTCTATTGAAAACTCATTCGTTGTTGCCTTGCTCGTCTCCGCCTTAGACCTCGTAACGGGGACTCCCATGGCTTGGCTTATCGCCCGCGGCAAATCCAAATGGCTGAATGTTTTGGACACGCTTGCCGATATACCCTTTATTGTGCCGACCGCCGTGCTCGGCTACTCGCTCCTAATTTTTTGGAGCGGAAATGAGGGCATATCATCAATTTTTGGAGAAACATTAATTTCGCCAGGCTGGCTTCTTGTTATACTCCTTCATTTCGTTTTTTCCTATCCAGTTGTCGTCAGGGTTATTGTTGGAGCTTTGCTTGATTATAAGTTGGAGTATGAACAAGCGTCAAGGACTTTGGGTGCGCCGCCGCTTACAGCAGCGAGAACCGTCACCTTCGCCATTATTAAGCCTTCTTTGATAGCGGCTTTCATACTTGCCTTTGCAAGGTCAATTTCAGAAACAGGCGCAACAATGATGGTTGCTGGAGTTTTCTATGAAAATGGGTACTCCAAAGCCGTTTTTGAAAATGGACCAGTTTTCATTCAAAACATGAAGAACGACTTTAAAAATGGTTTGATAGAACCTTCCGTCTATGAAGGTTCCGTTGTCCTCGCAAGCTTCATCCTCATAGCTATCTCATGCCTCATTTTCGCGGTTATACGGGTTCTCGGACCAAAATTAAGATTGCCAATAAAAAGAGTTTGGCCGTCAACAGAGAGGAAATTAAGCTATTCTAAGGCGACATTGACAAGAAACAGCGTTACGCTTCTCGTTTTCATTGTAATCGTGCTCATACCATCCCTTTTCGTGGCACTTCCAGCCGTTGAAGCCCTTTTCACAGACAACTTATCTAGAGCGTTAGCGGGCGCTTCTGGAATCAGCGAAGTTGTCAACTGGGGGGAGTATTGGCAAAGCCTCATCCTTTCATATTCTTTAGGAGGAACTGTGACAATTTTGAATATTGTAATAGGTTTACCTATGGCGATTATTGTTGCGAGGAAAAAGTTTGGCATTTTACCGTCAACAATTTTGAACGTACTTGTCGACATTCCAATAATTGTTCCATCCGTAGCTCTAGGAGTCTCCCTCCAGTTTTTTTGGAAAGAAATTTTCACTTTCATACCGGAAATGTGGCTGTTAATATTTGCCCATCTAGCAATCACATACCCGTATTTTGTAAGGTCTGTAGCGGCGGCCATCGAGAGAATAAGCTTAGACTTGGAAGAAGCCTCCAAGACTCTTGGGGCTAAGCCGCTGGTTGTTTTTAGGACAATAGTGTTGCCGCTAACCAAATATTCAATTTTTTCAGGTGCAATAATGATTTTTACAAGAAGCGTAAGCGAAACAGGTGCAACCCTAGCCGTTACAACCGCACTTAAAACAGTGCCAGTGGTCCTTGTAAACTGGGTTAAATCACCACTGCCGGCAACATCGTTGGAAATAGGTTTGGGCTGCGGCTTCCTAATACTGTTTTCTTTCATAATATTGCTGGTTTTCAGACTTGTTGCGAGGGGAAAGGGAAGGTATTAACATGTTTAATATATGGCTTTATAATTTATGCAGTAACTCTATGAGGATGCGGCTGAATGGGAGGATGCCAGTTAATGCCTGACGTCCGTTTGGTCAATGTTACTAAAAGGTTTGGGAAAATATTGGCTGTTGACCATGTGAGCCTCCACATTCGTAACAAGGAATATTTTTCTCTTTTAGGGCCTAGCGGATGCGGAAAAACAACGCTTTTGCGGCTTATTGCGGGTTTAATTAAACCTGACGAAGGCGAAATTTACATTGGAGACAGACTTGTTAATGATGTTCCTCCAGAGGACAGAGACATCGGATTCGTTTTCCAAACGTTCGCTTTGTTCCCCCACATGAACGCTTGGGACAACGTAACTTACGGTCCGAGAGTGAAGGGCTTTGACATGAAAAAAGTGGAAACATTAGGGCATGAAGTATTGGAGATGGTTAGGCTTCATGAACGTTTAGACGCGTTTCCAAACGAGTTAAGCGGGGGCATGATGCAGAGAATAGCTGTTGCAAGAGCTTTGGCTGCTGGAGCAAAACTGCTCCTTTTAGACGAGCCTCTGGGACATCTTGACGCTAAAGTTAGGGACGAGCTTAGGTATGAGATAAGGAGGATGGCTAAAGACCTTGGTTTAACAGCTATCCATGTGACCCACGACCAGTCTGAGGCTATGGCTATTTCTGATAGAATAGCAATTATGAAAAAGGGAAAAGTTGTTCAGGTTGGAACTCCATATGAACTTTATATGCATCCGAAAAGCATATTTGTAGCCCACTTCATTGGAGAATCAAACTTTCTGGAGGGTTATATTTCGAACATGAGCGGTGAAGAAGCGGTTGTAGAGCTTCGTGGAGGAATAAAAGTTTATGCACACCGCGAAGATATGAAGAGGGGGGATAGGGTCGTCTTAGCGGTTAGACCCGAAACTTTTGTCATGGAAAAAGGCGTTAGGAGGGGTAAAAATTCGCTGACGGGCTTTGTTGAGAAAGTTAGTTTTCAGGGGACAAACATAAGATATGATGTTAGGCTTGAAAATCAAGATTTGGTTGTGGTTGTTAAGCCTTCCTTAACTGAGGAGTGGTTTAGTATGGGGGAGAAAGTTACTATAAGTTTTCCTTCGGACAAAGCCCACGTGTTTATGTATCCAAGTGCAGGGTTAAAGGAGGAGATTGCTGTTGAGTGAGTTGATAAAATGGTTTGAGAAAAGAAGGGAAACAAAGGCTTTGGTAATCATACAGAAGCATCTAGCCTTAACAACTGGAATAGTTGGAGAATTAGAAATGGCTATAGCAGCGGCTATTAAGGGAGATGAAAAAGAAGCGCAGAAACACATTGTAAGGGTGGTTGAAAGTGAGGGGGAAGCAGATAAACTGCGCAGAAGCGTCATGGATGAACTGTCAAAGGGAGAACTACCGCCAGCAGACAGGTCAGACCTCATGGATTTAATCAAAAGAGTGGATATGGTCGCAGATTGGAGCAGAGAATCTACACGTGTGCTCGGAGCCATACCAATGGAACACGCGCCAAAATCGATAAAAGAGGCATTTATTGAAATGGTGAAAGGCGCGAAAGAATGTGCTAATTCCCTTAAAAAATGTGTAGACAAAATGATGACCAAACCAGAGGAGGCTCTGCAAGCCGCGGATGCCGTGGAACGTGAGGAAGAGAAAGTTGATGACATACATGAGAAAACCAGAAAACTTCTTGGAAAAGAAGACATACCAAAGGCTGGAGTTGCAGTTTTGATAAGCCAATTTTTTGAGGCTATAGAAATGATTGCAGACTTATGTGAAGATGCATGTGATCAAGTGAGAGTGATAATGGTGAGGAAGTGAGGAGGTGAAGGAAATGGCGGAATTGAGAATTGATATTTCAGAATTGAAAGGCGAAGGCAGCGAACTGATAGAGGAGCTTACAGATTTTTTGAAGGAGAAAACGAAGTCTGAAGTCGAGACAGCTGTAGATGAGATAATCGTTAAAGGAGAAAATGTTTCAAAGCTTTATTTGAGGGTTCTGCTGCGAAAGTTTCTGCATAAAGAGGAGTTAAAAGAGTCTTTTAGAGTGATAGGTGGGAAAGAAAACACATTGAAGTTTAAAGAGAGGAAAATTTCTGAAGAAGAATAAAGCCTATTGCTACTGCTTTCTTTTAAACGCTTCCCGCTTTTTCTTCGCTAAGTCCTCTTGAATCTTAAGCGTGTAGTGTCTGGCAGCATAAGCGCTTCTATATGCCTCGTGCAGATTTCCTTCGATAAGAAATTTTTCAGCATCGCCTAGGAGACTTTGTACGTTAGCCAGCATGGATTCGGTTTCTAGGCTCTTGACTTCGGGGTTCGGTTTCCATTTTACAGATTCGCCTTCGTGTTGAATTGTAACGGAGAATAGGAAGAGTATGTATTCCAGTTCTGCTGCAAGATGCCAGACACCGTCGGCAAAAGAGTTTTCATCTCCTTTGTCCAATGCATTTGTCGAATTTTTAAGGTGCGCTATTGCGGTTTGTAGAGATTTAGATATTTTCTTGGTGACGCTCATCTTTCTCAGCTCGTTTCAGCACAGTAATATGATTATTCTTTTTTATCTGTTTCGTAATGGTTGATAGGCTTAACCCTTCTCCTTTATGACAAGAAATATTCCAGTTAAAACCATGGCAGAGCCGAAGACGAACAGTGGTTGAGGTATCTCTTGGAAGATAACTATGCCCAGAACAGTTGCGCCAACGGGCTCGAGTAAAGCCAAAGTTGCTGTTTCAAAAGATTTTAGATTTGATAGAGAGGAAAAATAGAGTGTGTGGGCTATTGCTGTTGGCAGCAAACCCAATCCTAAAAGGAAAAGGATTGACTGCGCCTCTGTTGGAAAAGCCCATGTTTTGTTTGCAATTGGTAGGCTTATTATTCCAACAGTTAATGCTGCTGAAAAGTAAATTGGCAACATCAAAGAAACTATGTTCATCTGACTTCTTGTTTTCCTGCCATAGTTGAGGTAAAGCGCCTCAGCTAAAGCGGCTATTACTGCTTCGAGGTCGCCCGTTAAGCCAGAAGAGAAACTTTCAGGGTTTGCGCCTAAATTTGCAATCACGGTGCCTGAGGAGGCAATGACGCATACGCCAACAAAAGATATTATCAAACCTAATATGGCGAGGCTTAAGGGCTTAACCTTAAAAAGGGAAGCTAAAATCAACATGGCAAAAACTGGCGTGGTGTTAACCAGAACAGTTGCATTTAATATAGTTGTGCATTTCACCGCGGAAACAAAAAATATGAAGTGCAAACCAAGAAAAACTCCCAGCAAGAATAGTTGCCTCAGATTTTCTCCGACAAGACTAGCATAAAATGATTTTTTAAAGACAATTATAAATGCTGTTAGAGCTGTGCAAGCAATTATTAAACGCCAAAAAACTATAGAAAAGACGTCTAAGCCATGCAGAAACCTTATGAAAATTGCAGCTGTTCCAAAGAAGACTCCGGCTGTGATGCCCTCTGCCAAAGCGATTTTTCTAGTTCTCATGCGCATTTGAGTATCACTTTCTCGGTTTTGACGAACCTATCTCAAAGTACACGGTTCAATGTTTAAAATGTCGCGATTATTTAATAAATAAGTCTGTGTAAATAAGTTACGCATATTTGATTAAGGAGAAGTTTGCGCATGAAACTTGCCAGATATTGTTTAGGTGGAAGAATATCTCACGGCGCATTAGTGAATGGGAAAACTTTGTATCTAACCAGTTTAGCTAGAAAATTCGGTAAAAAACTTCCACGGCGAATTGAAGATTTCATAGGGTTAGGAGATAGAGGCGTTGAGTAGCAGAGAAAGAAAGAATTTGCGTAAAACGCGCCCGTGAGACGATTAGCGTTGAACCGGACATAATCGCAACGGCTTGTCCATTCCGCCTCCTTAACCTAGAAGATGGCATCAAAGTTATTGATGAAGAAGACAAGATCCAAGTAAAGGATATCATAGAGCTAGTGAAAGATTCATTGTAAGTCTAACAGCGTGCTTACATCAGAAGTGACGCGTGTGTACTATCGTTGGCATTACTCGAGGTTTCCTAGAGATAACGGTGAGAATCAGCATGCATGCTTGAATGCGCAACCTCAGCCATAAAATACGAAACAGCCAAATCATACTATTCTACCTAAGAATTAGGGGAAAGGACATAGCATAGCCATAGTCGCAACAGCAAGAAAGCTTCTAGTAGATTTACAGAGGATTCCATTGTGACTTTTAGGCACTTTTTCTCCTTTAGCCATTCCATTAGTTTTTAGGTCTCCAACGTCTGCGCTCTTGTTCTATATGACCCTTTATCTGGTTTCTTCACCTTTATCAATTGATTGCAGTCACGAGGGCATCTTTATATACGTCCATTTCGAATACCTTTTCCATATGACCCTTTCATTTTAGTATCTTGCTACTCGGCTTTTTGGTCCACTCATACTGAAACGCTAGGAGACTGCCCGCTTATATATGGAGGTTTTCCCATGTAACCTTGCAGCTGTTTTTTCTTCTTGTTTCTTCTGTGCTTTTCGTGGCAAAAGAGATTTTGGTAGCAAGTAGCCTTCTCATAGGCCCACATAAGGGAAAAATTAATATAACTTCCTTATGCTACATGAGCAGTGATCTCTTATGCAAAAGCAATATTTGACTGATAAATGGTGGGTGAGTCATCTTAATTTTCTTGATGAGGTTAGAGCGGGCTTAAATCTGCCTAAAAAAGTAATTGTTCATGACATCACTTTGAGGGATGGTGAGCAGCAAGCTGGAATAGTGTTTAACAAGGATGATAAGATTAAGATTGCAAGGGTGCTTGATGAGGCTGGTGTTCATCGGATTGAGGCTGGAATGCCCGCTGTTTCCCATGAGGATAAAGAGGCCGTAAAAGCTATCGCTCATGAAGGACTAAATGCCAAAGTTTTTTGCTTCGCTCGCTGTATGAAGCGTGACGTGGATTTAGCGTTAGAGTGTGATGTCGATGGTGTGGAGATGGAGGTCCCTTCAAGTGGACACCTAATAAGATATGCCTACGGATGGCCCCTTGAGAAAGCCATAGAGTTACCTGTTGAGGCCACGAGCTATGCCGCTGAGCATGGTCTCCATGTGGCATTCTTCACAATAGATGCCACGCGGGCGGACATTGACTGGTGGTTTAGGATTATGGAAAAGGTTGCGACTGAAGGACATATGGATTCGCTGGTTCTCGTTGATACGTTCGGAGTGTGTACTCCTGAAGCCATCAGATACTTTGCCAGAAAAACTCGCGAGAAATTTGACAAGCCTATTGAGGCACACTTCCATAACGACTTTGGATTAGCAGTAGCAAACACGATTGCCGCCGTTTGTGAAGGTGTCGAGATAGTCCATACAACGGTTAACGGCATTGGCGAGAGGATGGGAAACGCGGATTTAGCTGAAGTGGCGCTAGCCCTTGAAGTGCTATACGGGGTTAAGTTGGATCTAAAATT
>Ga0315298_1000976_pt1 | contig 54289 bp, 42 predicted proteins | sample WHS_1_MG_FD_203077 | JGI IMG/M metagenome (GOLD analysis project Ga0315298, IMG submission 203077) | Extremophilic microbial mat communities from Washburn Hot Springs, YNP, Wyoming, USA - WHS_1_MG | ecosystem: Environmental > Aquatic > Thermal springs > Hot (42-90C) | place: USA: Wyoming... | reverse complement strand
CTTCTTTATCTCATAATTGGCGAACACCTTGAGATTGCGATATTTAGTGAAATCAAACTTATCCACGGGCGTAAGCTTGCCGTCAGGCGTCATTATAAAGAACTCGCTCTTTGTCTGGGCCTCCTGTGCAATAGATTGTGATACGGCCTCCTCCTTCCCGCTGACACGCTTAGAAAGCTCGCTGAGCGGATGGCCTTTAACGCGGAGTTCGAAGGATTTATACCAGCCAAACGGTGCGCGCTTAACATTGAACTGTTTCGATGTGAGTGCATCTGCAACCTTACGCGTAAAATCGAGTGCAATTGACGGGTTTGCCGGCTTATCTGTGAGATGAACATACGGGTACACAAGGATATTCGAGGTGTTAACCTTGCGCGCGTGCTCCTCAATCTGCGCGGACATGGAATCAACAGCAGACTCTGTATCGCCATCTTCCACAGCGAGGAATGCAACGAGCGCCTCTTTCATATCGATGCTTTCCATCTCTTTATTAAGCTGCTCCGCGCTCTCAATTGCCTTCTCAACTGGCTTCACCTTAACATAGTCAACATGCAACGCCAAAGTAATCATTTTATCGCCTCATTAAAGGGTTTTATAATCTAGCCGAATAATATTAATAAATATCCTCCCGCTAATTAAAAAGGAGTTAGATGGCCGGCTCAAGCAATGATCCCAAGGAGTATTACTATCGTGCAAACGACTACTACGAGAAGGGGAATTTTGATAAGGCGATAGAGAATTATAATACTGCAATACTGCTGAACCCGAACTTCCCTGAGGCATACTTCAACCGCGCCCTCTGCTACTACAATAAGAAAGATTATGACAAGGCGGTAAAGGACTATACAAAAGCGGCCGAACTGGACCCTGACAATCCGGTTATTTACAACAATAAGGGAGATGCCCATTACAGAAAGCAGGAGTACAACAAGGCAATTATGGATTATGACAAGGCGATTTCCCTAAATAAGAACTATCTGAAAGCGTATTATAATAGGGGTCTGGCATATGCCGTGCTTGAGGATTATGATAAGGCAGTTGAAGATTTCACAAAAGTGATCGAGCTTGACCCAGATTTTGCTGAAGCGTATTACGTACGCGGGCTCGCCTATGAGTATCTCAACAATTATGATAAGGCAATTGATGATTACCAGAAAGCGCTCGATTTGAACCCGGACCTCCAAGAGGCATCTGCACATCTTGAAGCTGCAAAGAATAAGAAGGAGGGCGGAGGTGAAGGCGGGGAAGGGGCAGGCAAGGCCGACACTGTCAAACTCGTCCAGAGGCCAAGTGTGAACTTCTCACATGTTGCCGGGATGAAAAAGGTGAAAGACCAGTTCCTGGATTATATCGTGAGGCCATTGCAGAACCCGGAGCTTGCAAGAAAGTATGGAAAGTTGGGTGGTGGAGGTTTGCTGTTGTACGGGCCTCCGGGATGCGGGAAGACATTCATTGTTAAGGCAGCCGCGGGTGAGAGCGGTGTATCGTTCATAAATGCAAAGTTGAGCGACCTGCTCGATATGTACGTTGGTAACACCGAGAAGAACATTCATAAGGTGTTTGAATCTGCAAGAAAGAATGCGCCATCCATCCTGTTCATTGATGAACTGGAAGCGCTCGGTGGCAGAAGGGAAAAGATGGACCAGAGCGCCACACGCTCGGCAATCAACCAGCTCCTTTATGAGATGGATGGTGTTGAGGCGCACAATGAGAATGTGCTCGTGATCGGTGCGACTAACTCGCCGTGGTCGGTTGATACTGCATTGAGAAGGTCTGGCAGGTTCAGCAAGATGGTGTACATCCCAGAACCGGATGGTCCATCGCGCGCTGACCTGTTTAGGATATACCTTGCAAAAAGACCGCTCGGGAAGAACATACAATACGGCCGGCTCGCGCGGGCTACGGATGGATACTCAGCTGCGGATATCAAGCAGATTTGCGATGATGCCGCTGCAATCCCGTGGAAAGAGGCATTCCTGACCGGTAAGGAGAGGCCTGTTATGATGAAGGACCTGCTCAAGGTTATAAGGAGCAGCAAATCTACACTGCCTCCCTGGTATGCATCGGCCAATACCGAGATCGGAAAGCAGAAAGAGGTTGAAATTATAGACGGGAAGAAACATGTGCGGGAGAAGGAGAGCAAACTCGGGCCAGAAGAACAGCAGCAGTTCAGGGAATTGCTCGATGTTATTAAGCAAAGAAATCAGTGGTGGAACAAGGCATTCAACTGGATATGGCGGCAGATTGCGATCTGGATTATATAGTGTGCAGATTTAGGGGTTTTTGAATGAGAAATGTGCATTACCGTCTAGGTCATAGTATAACTGAAAACTACTTTGAGCTCGTTGAAAGGAAAGGGCTTGGGCATCCTGATTCTATCATTGATGGTGTGATGGAAGAGATAAGCAAGGAGCTGTGCAAAAGATACGTTGAGGAGTTCGGTACTATCCTGCATCATAATGTGGACAAGGGGCTTATTGTTGGCGGGGAGGCACATGTCAAATTTGGTGGCGGCGAGATAATAAAGCCGGCGGAGATGATGCTTGCCGGAAGGGCGGTATATTCAGTTGAAGGCAGGGACATTAATGTTGAAGGCATTGCTATGGAGACCGCGCGTAGATATCTTGAGGAAAACTTCAGGCACCTTGATGTTGATGCAGATGTAATACTCACACCCAAAATAAGGATGGGGTCTGAGGGCCTGCTCAGGATATTCCCGGGCAAGGGTGAGGTTCCATTAGCTAACGACACAAGTTTTGGCATTGGGTTTGCGCCATACACCCCTTTAGAGAGCATTGTGCTGGAGACAGAGGAATACCTGAACTCAAAGAGGTATAAGGAGAGGAATGTGTTTCTAGGCGAGGATATCAAGGTAATGGGGTTTAGGGAAGGCGAGAGTGCAAAGGTTACGATTGCGGCGGCGTTTGTTTCAAAACACATTGCGGATATGGGTGAATATATAGACAGAAAGGAGAGGGTTGCTGAGGATGTACGAAAATTCATCTCAAATATGTATGATGGAGATGTGGAGATTTTCATAAACACAGGGGATGATTATAAGAATGGATTGGTCTACATAACAAAGACCGGGCTGAGTATGGAGGCCGGTGATGACGGAGAGGTTGGAAGGGGAAATAGGTGCAACGGGTTGATTACGCCTTACAGGAAGATGTCCATTGAGGCAACTGCAGGTAAGAACCCCGTAAATCATATAGGAAAGATCTATAATGTGCTTGCAAATGAGCTCACAAAGGATATAATCACCCAGTATGATTTTGTTGAGTCGGCTACATTCAGCATTGTCTCACAGATTGGGAGGCCTATTAATGAACCCAAAGCGGCAGATCTGGAAGTTGTGCTTGCAAAGGGGTATACAATTGAGGAAGCCAAGCCTAAACTTGCATATGTGGTTGAGGCCTGGATGGAGAATATCTCTGAGATTACCAATAGGATACTATACGGCAGGGCAAGGATATTTTGAATTGTGTGGGATGTATGGGCGTTGATTTTTTATTCAGGGAAATGGAGCCGATGCGTGAAGTTATAGAGGATATGGCCCAGCATTTTAAGAGGATCGCAGGGGGAAACGAAAAGATTGTGGTAAAATATGATACGGATGGAGATGGGTTAAGCGGTGCACTCATTTTATACAGGATGTTTGAGAAGATGGGCAAAAAAGATGTAACCTATGTCCAGAGCCCTTCACCCGTATACAGAGTTGAAGATGCAATGTATGATGCGGAGAATTACAAGGATGCACATTTCATTTTCATAGATGGGGAGAATAATAATGATAGCGAGGATGGACTTAAGATTCTCAGAAAGAGTGCACGCTCAATTTCAATAATTGACCATCACATAAGCACAAGGAAAAAGGATGAGAGTGAGCGGGTTGTAACACCGGTGTGGCACGGGCTCGGGTATGAGTATACATCAGGGTTCCTGTGCTATGAAGTGGCCCGTCGTGTGTGCGATGCAGATTATGATATACTGTGGAAGGCATCTCTGTACTGCGATAAGAGCCCGTTGTGGACAGGGCACGATGAAGAGGTTGAAGAGGTTGGGCTTGTGCTTGATTATATAAGCACGGTTATGGACAGGGAGAAACATAGCATGGAATTCATCAATACACTCATAAATGACCGCGAGATGAGACGGGCTGAATATCTCGTTGCAAAGGATGCTGTTGAAACTGCAACAAGATATGCGGTTGATATTACGCAGGTACACGAACTCAGCAATGGGATATTGATTGCACTCATTGAGGTTGGGAGGATCGTGGAGCCCGGCGAATTCCCGCCGAGAGGGAAGGTAACCGGGCGGGTGCACGATACGATATGTGCAAAAGATGAGTATAAGGATAAACCAGTGGTTACGATAGGATATACATCTGATTCATTAATGGTGCGCGCAAACAGGAAAGCGATGGAGAGAGGGTTTAACGGGAATGAGATTATTGAGAAACTCAAGGAGGAGCTTGGCAGTGTGGTGATTGCGGGTGGAGGGCATGCGGGCGCGGCTGCAATGAAATTCACACGCAGGTATGATAAGACAATAATTGAGCTCTTTGAAAGAAAAATATCACAATTGGGTGGGGGGAGCGTTTAAATTCTTATTGTGAGATTGTTTACAGAGAGGATGGGTTTATATGAAACTGACATTTCTAGGCGGTGCAGGGGAAGTAGGCAGAAGCGGTGTGCTTGTTGAAACGAACGGCAAGAGATTTCTGATGGATTATGGGATTAAGGTAGAGGAATATGGGCCGGCTGAACTGCCGTTAGTACCGCACGGCCCTGTACACGAAGTTGTAATTTCCCATGCGCACCTTGACCATGTAGGGTTCCTTCCTATGGTCTATGAGAAGCATATTGTGCCGTGGTACGCCACACCACCCACCCACGCCCTTGCTGAACTGCTCATCAAAGATGCAATGAAAGTAAATAAAATAAATGGGTTTGAGAACCCGTTTACCGAGGAGAGTTTTGACCGGGCGATGGAGCATTTTGACCCTGTGGATTATGGTGAGAAGATGCGCATGCGGTCCGGCCCTGAACTAACGATGCACGATGCTGGGCATATACTCGGGGCGGCTATATGCGAGTTTGAGATTGAAAAAAAGAAAGTGGTCTACACCGGTGATTTCAACCTGAGCGATACGAGGATGCATGAGGGCGCATCGTTTAGCGAGGATATCGATGTCCTGATTACTGAGAGCACATATTCTGAGAGGGAGCACTCGGATAGGGAAGGCGAGGAGAAAAAACTCGTTAAGAATGTTAAGAAAGCGCTGGATAGAGGGGGGACTGCGCTCGTGCCTGTGTTTGCGGTTGGGAGGGCGCAGGAGGTTCTGCTCATACTTAATGAGAGTTTCCCGGATGTTCCCATTCTGCTTGAAGGAATGGCTGTGAAAGCCACTGATATCTACTTGAGATATCCGGAGTATATTAGAAATGCTAAAGGATTGCATGATGCGATGCACAGGGCTATTGTTGTGAAGAACCCAAATCAGAGAAGGAAAGCAACAAAGGGAGGGGCAATTGTTGTTTCGCCAGCGGGCATGCTCAACGGTGGGAATGCATTATGGTATCTTGATAATCTGCCTGAGAACTCCTCGGTCACACTGACTGGTTACTGTGCGGAGGGCACTAATGGTTGGCTCCTGCTTAACAAGGGGTGCATACTGGATAAAGGAAAGGAAAAGAAGCTCAATTATTATGTGGAGCAGGTGGACCTGAGTGCGCATGCCGGTAGGGGCGATTTGTGGAAGCTTATCAAGAGAACATCGCCTGAGCTGATCATATCAATGCACGGGGATAGCTGCTTCCAATTCGTTGATGAATTGGAGTTGGAGGGATTCTCGGCAATTGCACCAAGGATAGGTGAAACTATACCCATAGGGGAAAAAATAAGGTAAAGTTGAGCTGGGCAGGTTAAAGCTCTTGAGTGGGAAAAACAAGTAAAGTCAGGGAATACAGAATTAAAGCTCGTTGAATGCGTATGTGCGCACCACTTCATCCTGGGAGTGCGAGAGTTTTCTTAGTATCTTCTTTACAACTTCCCTGGATTCTGCGGTCTCAGCGCCCATTTTCTTAAGCTCTGAAATTGTGGCTTCTGGGTTCTTTGCGACTGCCTTGCATATCTCGGCATATTCGCTCGAAAGGAAGACTTCCATATCGCCTTTGCCTTTAAGAGAGTTTACCAGCCTGCGGATGTTTGCTGAATCACGCCCCTTCACGCGGAATATCTCCATATCACCGTAAAAGAGCTTATTGCTGATGCTACCCTCGCCAAGGTCTGCATACACAGAAACCTCGCGCTCCTCTCTCGCTAGTATATTGCCAAGCAAAGGTATCCTAGCAAAAACGTTTTTCTTCCCCACTTTAACCACACACGTCTTCTTTTAGAACCGGAGAAGTATTTAAATGTTATTCCTCCATTTCTTAGTGGTGAGGAAAATGATACCTAGAAGAAGGAGAGGATGGCCGTTCGGATGGGATGATGAGTTCGATAATATATTTGAAAGCATGGAGGAGATGATGAGGGATCTTATGGAGAGGGCAGAGAAAGGTGAGATCAAACAGAGCGGGCCTTTTGTGTACGGGTTCTCTATGCGAGTCGGCCCCGATGGCAAGATTATAGTGGATGAGTTCGGGAACAAAGGAAAAGAGGGTGAGATAAGCGATGAACGCGAGCCGGTCACCGATATCATTAATGATAAGAAAGAGATTGTGGTCATCTGTGAATTGCCGGGTGTGAACAAGGAAGATATTAGATTGACAGTTAACGAGGGAAGCATGAGCATAAAGGTTGACACTGCTGAAAGGAAATATAACAAGACGCTCAAGCTTCCTGCAAAGGTTGATCCAAAGAGTGCAACTGCCAACTATAAGAACGGTGTGCTTGAGGTAAGGCTCAAAAAAGTAGGGGAACAGCAGGAGAGCGGCTACGATGTGAAGATTCATTAAGTATTTAAAGGTTGCCCTTAAAATAAAATGGAGGTGAAACGTTTATGAATAGGTATGGGATACTTGCACTGCTGGTGTTCGTGCTTGCAGTGAATATGGTAATGGCTGCTCCTACTACTTTAAGCCAAACACTAAGCAGTATAACAACACAGCTGCAAAACATACTGCCAGTGGTTGCACTGCTTATGATTGTTCTGGCAGGTGTTGTTTATGCTGCAGGACAAGTGATGGGTGCAGAAATGAGATCAAGAGCAAGCGTATGGGCGCAAACGCTGCTTATTGGTGCGATTATTGGGTTGCTCATAGCAGGGTTGGCAGGTCCGCTTGTTAATTTGTTCAGTGGACAAGAATTATTTACTGCTTAGGCAATTGAGCTAACTCTTTTACTCTTATTTTTTCATTTTCATGTGATTCTTCATGGAACGCAGATTTTGGATTTTACTATCAATTTGGGTGTTAATTGTATCTTTCCTGTTCTCTCTAACCTGGCCGCTTGGCGGTGATGAGGAACTATATGCACTTGCAATAAAAGATGTGCAAAAATATGGGGTGATGCCCTATGCAACATATTTCGGAAGTCCTATGTTTTGGAAACCCCCTCTAATGTTTGCGGTTTATGGTATATTAACCGCGCCTTTTACAGAGATTATACCAGATTACATACTATTTAGGATGCCTTCTTTCATATTTACCTGCTTAAGTGCTCTGCTTTTCTATCTACTCATAAAGGGGGATGTAAAAGAAGAGAAAAGAGGTTTTGCACTGTTCATATTTGTCATAACCATGCCGATATTTGGATTCGGTTCAAGAATACTCACTGATATAATGGCCTTCTTCTTTGTAATACTTATGCTCTACTGCACAAAAATGCTTATGGACTCGGATGGGAAAAGCAATGCATTAGCAATTGTTATAGGTATATCACTCATTGGAATGGGGTTATCGAAATCACCTGTTATTGCATTCTTTGGGTTCTTGCTTGCACTCGGTTATTTCTCACTTCGTGAGAAGAAAAATGCCGAGGCATTTGTAAGAATATGTGTTGCTGGAGTAGTTGCACTTGCAATTCTATGGATATTCCCTATATTAACAATACCTTCAAATGCAGGATATGCATACTTCAGTTATGTGGCAGATACAAGCAGAGTAGTTATTCCTCAATTGGTTAAGTATACATCCATAACATACATACTTAATAGCATACTACAAGCAACGCCTTTACTGCTCATTGCGGGTATTATTGCATTGTACACACTTCTTAAAACAAGAAAACCTGAGTTTTACAATGTATGGTGTGTTTCCTCTCTAATGCTGGTAGTGTTTGCTTTTGTATTACCTTGGTATTTCATTTTCTTTGTACCTGCTATTGCAATTGTTATAGCCAGAACAGAGTGGGATTCGAACATCAAAAAAGCACTTTTGGCGATTATAATTTTCATAACAATTACGATAAGCATTGCATACTCAAATATGCTCAATGTAAGCGAGGATAGTGTGGAGATAAGCAAATTCATAGAAAAACTTGGTGAAAATAAAACACTGCTTATTACAGTAGCATCCAGTGGTGGAAGCACATATACGGTAAGCAAACTTCCTTACTTCTGTATTGTAACCCCTAGAACAACAATGCATATCTATAATGAGAGTACTGAACAATTTGAATATGTAGGGATCAATGATAAGATATTCAATAATAGGGAAAACATAAGAGGGATTGTTTTTGATTACAATAATGAAAGCTATGTACCAAAGTTCTTGTATCAACAAAACGATACATTCTGGTTATACATCCCACCCGTTGCGAGAACAGTAAAAAACTTTGAGGGGGATTTTGATATAATAATTGCATACTCAGAATATTATGATGCTGCTAAGGAGGCACTGCCGGAATATGAAGAGATATACAGAACGAAAAATGGAGAGTACGGGGTACTCAGGAAGAAATGAGATTGCACTTTTTATAGGTGCATTCCTACTTTACTTAGCGATAGTACTCGTATTTCAGTACTGGTTTGTGGGGGATGAAGGGTACTATTCAGTAAGCATATATGAGGCACTAAAGAATGGGCCCAACCTTTACATTACTTTTCTCGGTGTACCTGTATTCTGGAAACCTTTCCTGATGGTGGATGTGTACGCACTCATTGCAGGGCCTCTTTCAGGGATACCTGCACAAATTGCGTACAGAATACCTTCCGTATTATTTTCTGCAATTAATGTAGTGCTCGTTTATGCACTTGCAAAAGAAATTGATGAAAAGAAAGCGCTCCTTACTAGCATAGTGTATGCACTCAACCCAATCATACTCATATTTGGGACAAAGATATTCATGGAAACACTCGCAATGACTTTTATATTTGCAGGGATGTATGCAACGATCGCATTATGCAAAGGAAAACGCTGGACCTTGGGGGTTGCATTAGCAATCATTGGCGCAGCATTTTCAAAATCAACTACGATCGGCTTGATGGGGTTATTATTGTATGCTGCGTATGCATTCTTTGCGAACAGGAAGAAATTGAGCAGTGTAGCGGTTGCGGGGGCGGTTGCGGCCCTGGTAGTCTTCCTTATACCATTTCTTACTCACTTCCCGGAGGCATTCTTCAGGCTCTACTTGGAGGATTTCTTCACGAGGAGGATAAACACGAACATCTATGGAGAGAATATATTTACGACTATGGCATCGCTACTCTACCTGCTTCCAATCCTATTGGTGAGTGCACAGGGGATTAACTTTAAAGAGTGGAAAAACATGTTTTTACTGCTCTGGATTATTCCATTAATCCCTATACTCATACTAACGCCATACAATTGGTATGCATACTACTTTGTATTTCCGCTTGTGCTCATTGCGCTCAAAGGGATTTCTGATAATGTATTGGATAAAGTGATGATCTTTATTCTTGTGCTTGTGGGTGCGTATATCGGATATTTGAATATTTATCAAGCAGCGGAAGAACCTGAGATGAAAACAATTGAATTCATCGCACACAACATAAGCAAGGAATCGTGCATCCTATTCGCTGGTGCAATCAACCCTATGAGTTATTCTTACCTTGAGATAAATGGGTATAAATTCAATATTGCAATTACAAATGTAATATTGGCAAATGGAACAACGAGGATCTATGATGCAAACATTTCTCAAGAGCAGTTGAACAAGTTAGTGAATGATTATGAAAATGCCAATTTTATTGAGGGCATTACTAAAAAGAAATATCTATTTGCATATTGGAATAGGTTTACCCCAGAGATTGCATTAAAGACTGAGAATTACAACTGCACTAAGTTTGATTATGTTATCGTGACCGATTATTATAGAAAGTACAATTTGACAGGGTATGAACTTGCGATGGAAGGAGATAGCATACGAATATGGAAATTAGCGAGTGAAAAATAACTGCACTAATTGCGTGAGAAATTCGAGATTAGAATTCAGCAGGGCATTGAAAATTAACGAGTAAAAAATAACTGCACTAATTGGGTGAGAAATTCGAGACGGGTTTTCAGGTCTAACTTGCTGCTCCCCTGCTCGCGCATGTGGAATATGATTGGGATTTCTTTTATGTGCGAGAATCTGCCTTTTGCGAGGATCTCAAGGAGGATCTTATAACCTATCGGGTTTATCCTTGGGAGAAGCGAGAGGAACTTCTTACGCTCGAGCATAAAGAACCCGCTGAGTGGGTCATATACATTGATATTGAAAATATGCCTGCATATGAATGTACCCACCTTTGAATCCATACGCTGGGGGTTCCCGATTTTTTTAATGAAGCGCGAGCCGATAACTAGCGAATCTGGATTCTTGGATATGAAGCGGTACATTTCAGGGATATATTTTGGGTCGTGCTGTAGATCCCCGTCCATTACGCATACATACTCCCCTCTTGCAAGCCTGAGCCCATCCACAACTGCTGATGAAAGCCCGAGTTTTTTATGGCGGTTTTTGTAAATGATGCCTTTGGACTTCTTCTGAAGAGCGCGGATTATATCTTCCGTACCGTCAGTTGAGCCATCATCAATGAAAATGATTTCATACCTGATAGAGGGCCTTAATGAACGAGAAAGCATCTGAACTAATGGCTTAATATTCTTGCTCTCGTTATACACAGGGATTATTACGGAGATATCCACGGGTAGATATGAGTGTGCAATTCTTATAAAATCTCCGTGATAAATCAATTAGGTGTGAGTTTATGCAAAGGTATGGAATATTTATATTGGCACTAATGCTATTTGGTACCCTCCTCTCATTTGCGTGGACTGAGTACACGAATGTTATTGTTGCAAAACTTGTGCTGCTAAATTCTTATCCAATGTGTGCAGCACAGATTGAGGAGGGGGCAGCTGCCCCGCTAAAGGAGGAGGTTGTGGATCCTATACTAGGCGAACCAGTGAATATGCACTGCGATACATTAGCATGCCCTGCGTATGACCCCCGCTACTGTCAAATGAATGCAAAGACGTGCCCAAGCGAGACGGTTGCGGGTAAGATAAAAAGCAGTGCAAAAACAGAATGCGACTGCGATCAGGCGAGAACATTGGCAAAGGCAATCACCTATTACATCGCAAAGTATGACCCAATGAACCTTATGATAAACGAGAAATGCCACACAGAGTTTGACCAAGCAGTTGAGGATGCAATGAGAAATGGAGGGAGTGAGTGGAGCGTGAATTTTGAATGCAGTGCGCCCAATAAGACATTCACATTCAATTCAAAGAAATTTGATGAGATGGTAGCCGGTGCCAAATCGTTTGCATTTGCGGAAGCATACAGCGGATCGCACCCATGGTTCTGTTACACGCTAGGGAAACCGAGCGAAAATCAAGGGAAACTTAAGGGGATTGGGGATATATGTACAAAGAATGAGGAATGCATGAGCGGCCACTGCAATAATAATGTGTGCTGCAATGCAGAGGTATGCTGCCCAGTACCCGGGATCAAGGGGTTCCCGTGCAACCAGGGTGAGAAATGTAATAGTGAATATACATGTGAACCCGTGAATGCAAAGAATGGCGAGAGATGCGATTATGATGAGGAATGCATGAGCGGGAACTGCAGGCCCGGGAGTGCAACATTTGCAAACAAGTACTGCTGCGAGAGCGGGAAAGACCACTGCTGTGCAACTGGTGCGGACTGCCTGAGTAATGAAGAGTGCAGGAATAATGTGTGCGTTGAAAAATTATTTGTGCCAAAGAATGAGACAAATGCCACTACAAACGGCACAGCAAAACCTGAAGGAGGGTTGTGCCCATCGATTGCAGTGCTTCTAATGTCCTTTGGAGGGCTCGCTATCCTTGGCAGTAAACTCGTGGGAAGAAGCTGACGCGAATGAACTTTGATGTTATATACTCATCTTCTGATGTGGCGGGCAGTAATATTGCAGAGAAACTAAAGGAGATGGGCGGGTTCAGGCCCAGGCAGATAGAAGGGAGTGTGCTTTTTGAGAAATTTGAGGATAAGAGCGGGCCCTACATTGTTTTGAGCAGGCATAGCAGTGCAAAGAGAGTGAGAGCGCTCACCTGCCATTTCCCGGGTAACTGGACTGGTGAGGCAAAGTATGGCGGCCGGCCTAGAGAGGTATGCATTGCACTTCCTGACCTGATGAAAAGTGTTGCAATGCACATACGCAGAAGAATCCATGAATTAGAGGGGTACGAATTTACATTGGAAGTTACACATCACGGACCATCGGGCAATTTCCCCATGATGTTTGTTGAGATTGGAAGTTGTGAAGAGGATTGGGGGAATAAGAAGGCTGCGGAGATCATTGCAGATGCTGTGAGCAATGCACAAGGGGGGAGTGAAGGTGAAGTGGTGATGGGTGTAGGAGGGCCACATTATGCACCCGATTTTACGAGAGTTCTTGATAAATACAGGATAGGGCATATCATCCCGCAGTATGCTGTAGATGACCTTGAGTTTGAAACATTTAAGATGGGGCTTGAAAGGTGTACCGAGAAGGTTGAGAGAGTATTGATCGCTTGGAAAGGGTTAGATGCTGCTCAGAGAGAAAAGATCACCAAGTTTTGTAATGAGTATGGGATTGAATTCATTAAATACAAATGAGTTATATGAGACTCAAATCAGAAAAGAAAGATCAGAGTTCTCAAATAAGCACGAGAGTTTGTTCTTGAGTTCATTAAATACAAGGAGTTATGTGAGACTCAAATCAGAAAAGAAAGATCGGGGTTCCAAAATAAGCACGAATTGAGTTCTTGAGTTCATTAAGTACAAGTAAATGCAAGTGGATAAAAGAATTGTTTAACAGAAGAAATCGGTAAGACGTTTCTGGCTAAGAATGCGGTCTTTCTGCATATATGTTGAGATATCATTGGAGATGAGCTGTTTTGCATACGAGAGCATATCCTCAAGCGAAGAGAATTTTGTTGGGCCTGCTTTGAACGCATTCCTCACATTCTCGCGCACCTGCCATACACCAACAGGCACCATATAGCCCGGCTCAATCTCGCGGATCACAATGGCACGCGCTTGCCTCCCGCGCTCAAATAGGTACTCGGCTACTGCATAACGCGATGCATAATACCCGCCGGCCTGCAACTCTGCATACTTTGTCCTCCCCTCGTGCGGTTCATACTCCATGGTGACATAACTCCCTTGTTCTGAGAGATTCCATGTGGTGCCGTGGGCCCACGCTTCATAATTCTCAAACTCCCAACGGCCGGGGATAAGCATTATCACATAGCGGTTGCTTAGATAGCTTGAATGATAGAGTTCATAATCACCTATCTCGGGTGCATTTCGGATGGATTCCATATATATCTTGGCAATCAGGTCATCAACAGCAGTTATGCTCCATCGGGTTGGGACGAGCCGTTTGCGTTCGTTCTCACCGAACACGCCAGCACTTAACGCGCGCATAAGATAGTAATTATCATAACCGCGATAGAGCAATTCCTTGACTGCAACATCTGTTTTAACCCCCTCGGAAACGAGCGAATCAACGCGTTTCGGAATCTTCGCATTGCCTGCAATCGTATACCTCTCAAGCTGGCCGAGCGGCCCCATAGGAGGCGTCATAGGAGAAAATTCAACCTCTGGTTTTGGTGCATACTTGAACTTCAATTCCACATCCACAGGTTCTTGGGAGAGAACAATCTCCTGCATATCGCGGATATACTTATCTTTGGCGAGCACTTCCCGCTTGACAGCACTGCGGAATAGTTTTGAACGCTCTGTAATTATCTCGTTGAATGGCTTGCCGTACAATTTGCGCGGGTCATCTTCAACAAGTGTATCGCTTGCCATTGCACCAACTGCAACAACAGGATAGCCAACATGGCCAACGAATATGTTTGGGGGTGATGGGCCGAATATCTCGCTTTTCACTTCAGAGAAAATCTTATTCTGTACATGGATGCGCTGAAGTATTGGACAGTAATCAAGCCCGCACAATAGACGAGACCCTTTGCATGAAACACATAGATGTGCTGGAGGCAACATTAAATTTTATTTGAACCTGCATATTTTAATAGTTAGTGCTTTGGCTGTTCTAATCTGAGTTTAGTTAAATAGACGGGGGCAGATGGAGTAAACTGCTTACTTTCTGTGCATATTTTAATAGCTAGTGCTCTGGCTGTTCTAATCTGAGTTTAGTTAAATAGACGGGGGCAGATGGAGTAAACTGCTTACTTTCTGTGCATATTTTAATAGCTAGTGCTCTGGCTGTTCTAATCGGAGCTTAGTTAAATAGACGGGGGCAGATGGAGTAAACTGCTTACTTTCTGTGCATATTTTTATTTTAATAGTTAGTGTTCTAACTTGGACTTATGGATTTTGGGGAGTTCTTCAATGAGCACTACATAAAGCCAATTGTTATGGGGGAAGGATACAACCCTATAAATACGGTCACCTATGCAATCATTGCAGTCATTGCCGCCTTCCTTATATACAAGCTATTCAGGAAAGCGGGTGTGGAATTCAATAAGGAATTTATGATTAGGATTATCCCGTATATACTTTTAGGGTCCACAGTAAGAGTGGTTACGGACAGCATTGCAACGGGCGGGATGCAACGGTATGAAGGATTATTCAGGCCTGTTTATGACATCATAATTGCAAGCCATATCTACGATTATGGGTTTATCACCACAAGCCCGGGAATCTATTTTGTGATTGGGATATTCGCTATAATTACTATGTACTATTCATATAAGAGCGGGAAGCACGATTTCGGGCCCTCGCTTGCGATGGGGCTCTTCATCCTGCATCTCATTATACTCCTTCCATTATTCACAAACATTGTGTTCGGCGCGCTCATACTCGCACTTGCAGGGTCGATCACTGCGGTCTACTTAGTAATTAAGAGAAAGAGTACAATACCTTTGCACTGGCTGGTCGTGCTCGCGCAAGCGCTTGACGGCAGTGCAACTTTCATTACGATTGATGTATTCAACAAGAGCATTGCTGCAATGAAATATAGCGAACAGCACGTACTCGCAAACTCCATCTTTGATATGTTCGGCGGTTCAATGCTGCCCTTTCTTATACTAAAAGTACTGCTGGCAGCGGTTATCGTGCACATACTTGAAAATGAGAAAGACCAGAACGAGAAGAATTACATTGCGCTCCTGATAATCATATTTGGATTGGCACCCGGGATTAGGGATATGCTGAGATTGGTGTGCGGGGTGTAATTTATGTTCTACTTGGTAGGCACGGGGTTATGGAGAGGGGATGACATCCCGGTTAGGGGTGCAGAGGTATGCAAAAAGGCAAACAGTGTGTACTTGGATGGGTATACAAGAGCATTTGAAGAAAGCGAGCTGTTGAAATTGGAAGAGATCATAGGGAAAAAGATTGTGGCCTTGGAAAGGAATGAATTGGAGGAGGGGCTCAGTTTCCTTAAAGAGGCAAAGGAGAAGGAGGTTGTACTATTGGTGCCAGGGGACCCTCTCATTGCAACCACACATATTACAATTCTAGAGGAAGCTAAAAAAAGAGGGATTGGATTTGAGGTTATACACGGTAGTTCCATATATGATGCCTTGATTGGTGAGGCGGGACTGCACATATACAAAGTGGGCGGGAGTTGCACAATCCCAATGAGAAAGAAGGGTATAAAGCCGTACAGCGTATACGAAAAGCTTGCTGAGAATAAAAGCAATGGGGTACACACGCTCGTATTCCTGGATACTGAGCCTGGGAAGGAGATGGATATAAGAGAGGCATTTGATATTTTGGGTGAGATTGAATCAGAGAAAAAGATGGGTATATGCACAGATGATAAGAAGATTATTGTAGGGTGCCGGGTTGGGAGCGGGGAGCAGAGAATTGTTTACGGGGAGATAGGGAGAATAAAGAAGATGGAATTAAGAGGGCCGTGTGCGCTCATCTTCCCAGGTAAACTGCATTTCTCAGAGGAGGAGTACTTAAAAGGGCTTGAGATTTAGCCCTAAATAAGCATTAAAAACATTGTCTTCGATACTTCTTTTGTATGATTGCTGATTACTGGAAGATCATCAAGAAGATTGAAGGTGGCGAGAAACTTAACAAGGATGAAGTAGCCGTTACAAGAGAGGCACTTGAGAAATTGCTCACGGAGAATGCGGTAGTTGCAAATGGAATTGTGAGCCTCATCAAGATTACTGGAGATAAGAATACATTCTCAGAGATAAAGAAGATTGTAGCCAGCGTTAAGAAGAGGGTGGAGAATGGGATGGAACCGCTCACACCTGAGGATAAAAAACGTCTCCGCAGTTTATTGGGGCATCTGAGAGAGGAAAGCTCAAGCAGGATATGCAAATCTATAGAGAACGGGAGCGTAGTATTCCTCTCAATGCTCGATAAGGAACTTGGCAAGGTGGATGTTGAGGAGATTCAAAAATTGCAGGATATATTGGGCACACTAGAGAAAACACAAAAGAGAAAAGCATAGTATTAGGTTGTTTTCAACCTGGAATTTTCGAGCACAAAAGAGAAAAACATGTTATTAATCGGTTTTATTCTTCTTTGGTTTTTATCGGATCTTGTTTTTTCTTCCTAAACTGGCTTGTTCCTTTTCATCGGATTTGCGTTCTTCCTTCTTAGCGGTTTTTTGTTTTTATCGGATCTTTTTTTCTTTCTAAACTGGTTGTTCTTGCTAAAAAAGAAAAAATACCATTCAATCGGTTTTGCTTTTAGTAGTTCGCTTTCCTTCTTGGCGGTTTGTTGTTTTTCATAGGATGTGTTCTCTTCTTTCTAAACTAGTTTTTTCTTTTTTTATCGGATTTGCTTTCTTCTTTCTCAGCAGTTTTTCTCTTTCATCAGGTATTTCTCAACTAGTTTGTTTTCTTCATCGGATTGCGTTCTTCTCAACTTGTCTTTTTGTTTTTTCTTCTCAGCTAGTTTGTTCTCTTTCAGCAGATTTGTTTTCTTCTTTCTCAACTGACTTGTTTTTGCGGAATTGAAGTGGGTTCTTAATCCCGCACTCTGCAACACATATCCCCTGCACTTTAAGTGTGTGGCACGAGGGCATCGAGTATCCTTTGGATTTTATGTGGTCCAGTTGATAGCGCACGATCTTCTCGTCATAATTTGGCGCATGCGAGAATATCTCCACGATCTTCTCCGTATCCCACCCGCGCTTTATCAGGAAGACTGCAAGGGACCACCTCTTTAGATGCGGGACATTTACACCTTGGTTTAGCTCCTCAATTACCTTCTCCATACAGGGTGCAATATCCTTGCTCTGCCTGCCGATAGCGGGTGAACGAAGCGAGATTTCAGAGAGAATCTCTACAACTACTGGTTTGAGCAGCCTCTTTATCTCATCATTTATGAGCGACTCGCGAATGGGAAGGCCCTCGCTTATCTTGCTTTGGATGGCTTCCTTGAGCATAACATGCAACTCGTGCGGGCTTATACGCACAAAACCATTCTTCACATGTTTATTCGGCAGGAGCATTGAGGAGAAGTGAGACCCGTATATGAGATAATCGCGCAGCGGAACGAGCATATCCTTGGTTATTGAAATCCCAAGTTCATTCATAAGGAATGCCTCATCATGATTGCGGGTGCATATTTCAAGTGCGCGAGTGGCTTCTGCCTTCACAAATTGCTCAATCTTAGAGGGTATGAATGAGATTATGAGCCTCGCAATGATATAGGATCTGACCTGGTCTGATATGTCTTCCTGAGGGAGATATGAGGGTAGTGGGAGCTTGCCTTGCCGGACTGCAATCAATACCCGTTGCTTTGCAAGTTCAAGTGATTTCACATCTATTTCAGAGGCGATGTTCATAGATTTTACTGCTGATTTTGTGCTTTCAAGAAATGGGTAATAGGCATATTCGCGCTCAAGCATCACGAGTTTATGAATGCAGAACATTTAATAAATTTAGAACGGTAATTTTCCTCATGAGACGCATCCTTGCACTAATGCTACTGCTTGTCTCATTGGGGTGGAGCTTTAATATACAGGAATATATTGGCCCTAATGAGAGCGCCAAGAGTGTGACCTACCTTGATATGGTCGGCCCAAATGGGGCTTACGTGATGTACTACCTAAACAACGAGCCGATCATGCTCGTACAAGGTGATACGATAGTCACAGATAAGGAGATCATTGTACCGGTATTACAGCAGTACTTCTTCTCCAAAGATTTTCCGAAACCAGCGGAACTGCAGGAGATACGCGCAAGGATGATTTCATTCAACAAATCGAGGGAAAATCTCTACAATGATGAGAATGTTAATGAGTACTTCCCCCCAGAGGATTACTGCAAGCAGATTACAGGCCTTAAGGTGAGGCACTGCAATGAAAACGAGACGATGTACCACCCCTGCATGACATCTTGCGGTGCAGTCCCTATTTGCAGGAGAAGCATACTTGAAGGTGGAATAACATCTTCTGATAAGACGACATATAACTTCCTCGATGGAATCCTAAGCCTGGATAAGGAAACAATAAAGCTCGACACATATGCTGATGGGGTTGTGAATATCACCACAAAGCTTGAGGGGGTGAGGTACTCGGATTATAATGCGGATACGCTTAAGGAGCTCAATACGATGCTCTCGTATATGGAAGGGGTGCAGTCCTCTGAAACTAGTATTGAAAATAATATCTTGTTCTCCGACTTGTTATCATCCGCTGGACTACAGGCATATTGCGGTCCGGTAAATTATTCAAAGGAGGACAGCAGATGGCTGGCGACAACTGCACAAACAATAAGGGCCAGAATACAGAACCTTGCAAATGTGGATTCAATCGCTGATATGGTGCTCAACAGAACAAAGGAGAGGGAAAAAATTAAGGTGCAGATAAAAACACAGAGCGAGTATGGGGCCAAGTTTGATGATATGGACAAGAGATACAGCTACCTCTACACCAGGTATGTGAAGGTGAGCAAGTACCTTGAGGATGAGGGGCTTGCCAATGATATCAATACATTGAAGGCAAAGAAGGACAGTGCAAGGGATGATATATACAGGGGCAACTATAACAAGGCAGACCTTACAATAAAGCAGTTCAATGTACTTGCAGATTCGTTTGATCAAAAGCTGGAGGGATACTTCAACATTACATCACAGCTTGAGGAATACAAAACGGCTGCGGACAAGAAGATTATACTTGCCCAGTGGGATATAGAAATCAACAATATCATTTTAAGCCAGCAGCTTCAGGATGTGAAGATAAGAAAGGAAAACCTGGATAGCAAACTTGCCGCTAAGATAAAGCCAGAGGAGCTTGAGAATATAACACAGCAATACGGCCAGATCGTGGATGAGATTGATGAAATCATACAGGCAAAGAGAGAGCATACGCTTGATACAGTGCTTAACAAGGTGGTTATGGCGGCTAATGCATACTCGGATATCGTTGCTTCTGCGTATGTTTCAATGAGTTCGGGCGATTATCAGCAAAAGAAGCAGGCGCACGAGGTAATTCTGCCGGCAACATTGGTGATGGTAGATCTGGTTGCGATAAGCGCATTCATTGCAGCGTTCATATATATGGTAGGTTCTGGCAGGATAAGGTTGAGGAAGATCTCCGCGATGTTATGGTCGTTCATATTTATAGCATTCTTCCTCTCACTCATAGGGGCATCGGCTGCTTCATACATACTGCTGGACAAGAAAACAAATAATGCAAGCTTTGATGCGTTCTATTATGAGATGAATGCGAGCAATGCCACTGCCATTATCATTGATACTACGAATGGAGTGGTAAGCGATGCGTGCGCAAAGAGCCTTAAGAATACGCTCGAACTTCAGAACAAAACGGTTTACATATACAACTACGATATTGGCGGATGCACACTCAAGGATTATACTAAAGGTGCAGAGAGTGGCAATATGACTACTGGGATGTCGGTTGAGGCGTGCGAGGAAAAGATGGGTGCAATGCCGAGAATATTCATAAAGAATGCAGATGCGGATTCAACCACTTTCTCGGTCAAGTATTACCCGAGCGCGACCATTGCCGGCAGGCCTGAATATATGCAGCAGTGTCTGCTTGATGTAATACTTGCAGAGAGCCAGTAGGTGGTGGGATGGATAAAGTGCTGAATTATGCGCTTATTGTTGTAGCGCTCATAATCGTGTGTGCCGTTGCATATCTTGCATTCAACACGGAGGATTACGGCGGGGAGTTGGTGTTGGGTACAAATAAAATAAGCAATTATGAAGGGAGCTTCAAACTGCTTAATGCTGAGAACATCTCGCTTGTAATGGATGTGCGCAACATAAGCCAGGAGAACAGGGTGTCTGTGTTTCAGTGCGGTGTTGGGTTTGCATCATCGCTTGCCAGCATTGGAAAGAATGTAACGAGTTTTGCCATTGAGGAAGATGGATGCTACGGCCCTATGAATCACACCAGTATTGAGAAGTGCAATGAACTCATACACCAGGGTTCATACATACTCCTGCTTAAAGGGGGGAGCCCTAATGCACAGTATTATGAAGACCATCTGCTCGTGAGTGTACCTGAAAATAATACGCATCCCTGCGGTGTAAATATTACATCACAGCAGAAGGGCTAATACCTAAGCAGAGCGCCAATACCATAAAACCCGCTGAGGAACTGGCCGCCTTCGGGTGTTTCTGTGGAGATAAATTCCACTTTTGCACCCGTGCTTTCCGCTAAGTTCTCGAGTTCTTCAACCATATCTGTGTCCTCAAGTATTGAGACCTGCCCACCACATTCGCATTGTACCAGTTGTCCTTCTGAGTATACGTATGCCTCGCCCTCTTTACCGCATTTCTGGCATTTGTACTTTATCCTGTGGAGATAGAGGTCTTCGGATAAGAGTAGCGTGTTCACGCGTTTCGCGTTCAGGGCATCGAGCACCTCTTTTATACCATAAGTTGCAAGGCCTCCTTTCACGACATTCTCGATGAACATCTGCACAAGCTTCTTCTCTTTCACTGCTTCCTGATCTGCTATGATCTCTTCGAGTTTTTGCATAATCTCATAGATGCCGTTCTCATCGCTGTACCCTGTGTCCACCTTGCCGAGTATTTTTATTTGGTAATTGAAATAACCACCTGTGAGGAAGTAGTCCTTTATGGGGCCGGGCCCGCCCACTATCACTCCCTTCATATTTTCAACGTTGAGGAATTCCCGGTCCATTGCCTCCCCTACCCTCTTATAGTACTCTTCCTTGCCTATCTCTACGAGGCGCTGATAACGCGCTGCAGACTGCCCTCCTTTATGCGTTTTTGATGGTGCAGTTGAGTGCACATGGTCAACTATACGCACATTCTTGCCCTCTAAGAGTGCGAGCGTGGCATCGGACCCGTCTATTGCAAGGATACCGTAGACCTCTTTGGGTTTTGTGAATACGAGCAATGGCTCAAGGAAGAATGATGAATCGCACCTGTAGAGTTGGATACCTATGGGGTCGGGCGGGATGATATAGAATAGTTTGATATCGCTTTCACCTGGGTTTTTAGAGATGTTGCCCGTAAATATTGCAATACCATTTTCTGGTGGCTGGTTGAAATGTTTAAGAAAGTTCAGGATACGTTCAAGTGCACCGAGCACATTATTCCTTGTCTGTTTTGATTTGATGTTGCTTGCCTGTGAATACTCTGCACGAAGGCGGCTGGAAACATCACCGATAGGATATTTTGGGGGGATGTAGAGTGAGATAAGTTCTGTGCCAGACCCCCTGATCTTTGCAAGTTCGGCTATCTTTTTCTTGAGTTCACGCCTGTTTGCTTCGAGCAGTTTATCTGCCTTTTCATCCTGAGACATGGTTCAACCTCATTTAGAACGCGGGAGGAGTTCACCGCGTATGTATGCCCCTAATTTCATTACAGTGCGGATGAGTGCATTCGTATTACTGCCATCTAACGGTGTGAGTGTAAGTTCTTCTAGAGTGGAGGATGGATTCTTCTGCCCACCGCGGATAACGTGAATGTGCCATGCGTTTGGGAGCAGGTCATCCCTCCCCGATATCTCGTATATCGCACCGTAGATGTGCACATCCTTTGCACGGATCTCTTTGGCCTCGTTGAGTATGAAATCGCGTACACGCATCATCTGAATCTTTACATTCTCTTCGATTGCATTGTCAACGAGTGAGCCCGGGCGTGCAGATGCACGTTCAACCGCGGGCCTTATCGTCTCAATGAGATTGCGGAGTGATGCGTGGAGCCCGCTCGTATCTTTCCCGTGAAGTTTGCATGCAGTTGTGACTGCACCGCATTTCGTATGCCCCAGTATGAGTATGGAGAGTTTATCATCAACGGAGAAATGTGAGAGTGCATATGCAAGTGATGATTTTGACTCATCACCCAGACCGAATATATTGCCGGCATTCTCTATACCGAACATCTCGCCCGGGTTTGCGTTGAATATGCTCAGGTCTACGCGTGAATCCGAGCAGAAGAATATTACAAGGGGCGGGTTCTGCCCCTCCTGCAATTTATCGAGTAGTTGTTCGCGTGTGTGCACATCATTCATAGTAATCACCATCAGAGATTTTTGGAGATCTTGAACATGAGAAGGTCGCGCCTGCACTGTTCAACGAGTGAGCGGGATACATCTATCTTCCTCCTGAAACCCGGGAGTACTGAGTTTGAAAACCTGAGCGGGAGGAGGAGTTCATATATCTCGGACATACTCTCGAACAGACGGGTTGCAGTTGCATAATCATCCTTGCGCATGTGCTCCACAATCTCCCTGCGCGCCTCACCGAGTGCATCTGCAAGGCCAAGTATGTACGCCTCTGGTGGGACGCCTAACTCGTTGTAATGCGGGAAAGGCTCGCCTGTAATGAAATGCATGAGCAGGATTGCTTCCACATACTCCTGCTGTGCTATGAGTGCGCCGGGGTCGGTGCTATCCTTAAACTTCTCAATTATGGGTTTAATCTCGTTGAGCATATGCCTGGCTTCTGAAGGTTTCCCAGCGTGTATGAGCTGCATTGCACGGCCGCATACGCGTACCACATTCTCAGAATCCTCTCTAACCTTGAGATGGGATGATTCTATACGTGTGAGTTCTTTCGCAGCATTCGAGATTACATCGGATATATTTGCCATTGGCATGAATTAGAATACTAAACATTTAAATAAAAAGCGAGCGATTATAGGCTATGCGAGCGGTTAACCTTTACGTTATCCTGATTATTATGCTCTATGCGAATGCATATGCGGTGTGTGAGTATACACCCGCATTCAACATAAGCAATGATAGGGTGTCCACATTATTCCCACATGCAGGGGATGAGGAGAAGGTATGGTTTACTATTGAGAGTGGTGAGGTTTACACGGGGATGCTCCAGGTCTATCTTGAGAAAGAGGGGGTTATCTATCCTCTGAAAGAGGAGAGGGTTTACATTGTGCCCGGGAGTACATCATTTGAGTATGATTTGAAGGTGCCTGCACAGCTGGGCCCTGGAGTATACCTGCTCTATATTAAGATGGATGGGTTTGAACATGCAATACCGCTCACTATTAATAATGGCGGGAATGCAAGCGTTTGGGTTGAGGAGAATATCAGTGTGCATGCACCCGTACAATCATCCGTAAGGGTTGAGAAAAAGTATGTGGATGGGCGTAGCGAGAATAAGAAGTATACACCCATACCGAGCGAGGAAGGTGTTCTGATAAGCGAGAAGAAATGTACGGATTGTAAGATGGATATATATGTAGGGTATGGTGATGTGCTCGCGCGTGTGGAGAGGGTATACGGGAGGTATGAGGAGCCATATGTAAAGGTTGTGGAGTTCAAGAGGGAGAAGCTTGTGCTTGAGACGTGTGCACCTTCATCTTATACAGTGAATATTGGTGGAGAGGAGAAAAAGGTATCGGGTGCGGTACGTATTGAAAAATCGCTCGAAAGTGGGTATGAAACGGTTGATGTGAGGTTAGAGGATAAGGGTGTGATACTTGAGAGAACAATTGAGCTTGGAGCATTCACACCTAAGAATGTAACCATTGATGTTAAAGTGAGTGATGGTGAACCCATCATAGTAGAGATTAGCGCGCGTGATGAGTTTGGGAGGGATGCTGAGAGTGAAGGTGAGATTGCAATAAGTAATGGGAAGGGGGGAACGATTTATGAAAGTGTTAAGTTCAGGGGAAATGTGGAGAGGAAATATTACCTTGCAAAGGGTGAGTATACAGTGAGTTATAACGGTGTGAGTGCAAAGGGAAGTGCGAGCAGAGAGGAGGTTAAGGAAGAGGTTGTACGAAAGAGTGAGCTCATCCCCGCGGATTTACTACCGCTTATGGGGTTCATGCTTGTGGTTGCTGTTATTGTGCTCATAATCGTATGGATAAAAAAGTGGAGGAGAAACATTTAAATAGAGTAGATAAGAAATAGGATTGATGTATGTATAGAGAGAAGGAGAGGAGGTTATGTTCACACTCGATAACCGGGTTGAAGAGGGCGTTTGCCACGATGTTGATGGTAGCGGAGATTATGACCGCTACACCTCAATTCGGGTATGCGAGTACAAGAGGTGTTGGTGATATGGGAGGTACTGCACAAATTTTTACTCCGCAAGGACAAAAAAAATATGAGCTGGGAAAATCTGCTGAAATGCATGAAAATGCATTCAAAATATTAAAGACATTACATAATGAAAATGCAACTGATAAGGAAAAAAAGGATGCGGCTGAAGCACTCGAAAAGATGGTAGATTTTGGAGGGAGTGCAAAATTTAGGAACTTTGTAGGGGATCTTTATACTAAAGGCTTGATCTCTGAGGAAACTAAGAAAGAAATTTTAGAAAACTTCGAAACGAAGGTAGTAAATAAAGTAATAACCTCTTCTGGTAAAACCGCCAAACTTAAAGGCATTAATGAAATAATAAATGATAAAGCGGCAAAAGATCTAGTTGTTTTTGCTTATCTTGTTGCTACAGTAACTCTTCAAGATTCATTTGATTATTTGAGAATGCAAAACAAAAAAGAGCTGCCTAGCGAGATTTCGTTTATTTATAAATTAAATGAAGACAAATACAACAAAGAAATCGGGAATGTACAAAGAGTTTATAAGGAGGAGTATAGCAATAACTTAAGAGAGGTCCCTGCGAGTGTCGCTGAAACTAAATCAGTATTTTCACAACAAAGTGGATTACCTAATCTCAGTACCGGTCCCATTTATATTAACCCGATTTTATATGCTCTAGAAGGAGTGAAAATAGAGCCTCAGAATGTAGAGTTAACAAGCAGACTTCTTGAAAAAAAACTAGATGCAGAATTGGAAGGTATGATAATATACGATAAAAATAATGCATATCTAAATCCTCAATTTATACTTTCAAAGGATGGTTCCCAAAAGTTTATCGATTTTCTTAAAAACCAGGTAAAAATAGAGAACCCTGAAGAGGTACTTAATGATATTGCTAAAGAAGTTGTTAAAAGTGGTGATCCCGATAAGACTATAAATGATCTCATTAAAAAGGGTACGATTACAGACGATACAAAAAGTATTTTCCTTACATATGCATATGCGGTTGATGCAATAAAGAAGGCGTTCGAAGATGCAGTGTTCAAAGCAAACTTGAAACTCATATCTACCGGTGCCTCTCTGGATATCAAAACCATAGAAGTTGGTAATAACGGGGAACTTAGATTTGGAGTAGATCTACGTTATTTCAAAGGTAAAGATCTTGAGGATGTTATTGCGAGTGGATATGTAACACTATTCCTTCCCTGGAGCAGAACAAGTGGATTTGAAGTAACTGTATATGCATCTCAAAACCTATCTGATGGATGGCCAGAATTATCTGAAACAACTGCAGGGATAAACACGGATTTTACACTAGGTCTTGGCAAAACAAGCTTTAATATTGGAGCAGGTGGTCAATATGGAAAAGGGGCACAGAGCTTGTATCTTAAAGTTGGCCCAGAGTACAAAATAACAGGAAAGTGGTCGGTAGACATAAAAGGTAATTTTGAATTGACACACATGGATATAGAAGAAAATATCAAAGGTGCAGGGTTTGGAGGTACTGTTGCGGATATTATTGGAGGAAACATTCCGAGCAATATAGTTAAAGTTGGTGGGGAAGGTACAATTAGGTATCGTTCAGGCAATTTTGAGTTTAGATTTGGATTGGGTGCATTCCAACTGAGGTATGGTGGAGAAAAAGAGTACGTTCCTGAGGCTGAGATATACTTTAAATATAACCTGAAAAACATAATGAACATTGGAATAACAGGATCAATAACTGGCAACCCTTGGGAGAGGAAATAAATGAAACTTAAATACCTGCTCTTAATTGGGATGTTTTTATTCTCCTTAGTGATAGCGACATCTTCCAGCAAGAGTTATGTATATACTATGAGTGATAGTATTGCGCAAATATTCTCAACACTAAACGTAAACTTGTACCAAACGCTAAACCCTGAAACTGTCAATAATGAAAATGGCGAATATACTCTGTGCGAAGATGATAGTGTAAATCTTGCTAAGTATATTAAGTATGATTCAAGCTTTCCCGGTAGTCTAAAGATTAAGAGTTACTGCGATGATGGAGTGAGCATATACAGCTGTAATGCTAGCGCATATATATTGAGCAGTCTCAGCTCCTATAATGGTAAAACCGCTATTATTACAAATGATGAGTACGACACTATCAAAGATAGCGATTTGCTTAAATTCTATCAACCATATGCAGCGTTAGGAGGTAATGAAAAAAGTGTTATTGATAAAATAGCAACCACAACGGGCGGGGCATGGCTCTGGAGAGATGAAAGTGGCACACAAATCAAATATGCACATAGCTATGCAGGTATGGGGTGTTATGGAACATACTCGGTTACAGTTAAAAAGCCAGATGGAAATACCGTTGTGCCACCAGGAGGGGGAAGTTCGCTTGATAAATTCTCTAGTGCAAATATAAATTATAAGTTTGATCAGCCTGGGGAATATACGGTTACTTATACTACTACAATAAAAGAATGCATTGGAATACTGAAGGAATTGAAAAAGAATCCTGATTCACCAACTGTGATACATGCATTTAAAGATAGAAAATCTGGGGCCATGCCGTTTAGTGTATCAGAGAGTGTCAAATTCAAAGTGATACCTATAGAGATGCCTGAGGTTGATGCAAGCAAGCCTGTAATCGATTCTGAGATAGATAGTAATGGAAATATTGTTCCCACAAAACTTGTTGAAGAAGAGGAAAAGACGTTCGTAATAAGATTCAATCTAACTAATGTGGGTAAACAAGTAGTAGCGATCAAGGATATAAGCTACCCGGTTGATATGGAGAAAGATGTAAATAAAAGAATTCAGATTAGGGGGGTAAAAATAGAGAAAGATCCAAAATTTGCTGAATATGCACTTCAACCAGGTGGAAAGATTAGTGTAATGATTACTGCAACAGGAAAACCGCCAAAAGATTCAAGCGGGATGCATACACTCATGATAAATTACACGTATGAAGCAAAGGATGCGGGTGTGTGCGGGGTGGCAAATGCAAAGAAAACAGAGAGCACAACCGTTGATATTGAGGTAGTTAAAAAGGAAGAAAATCAGAGGCTTGGGCTTAGTGTGGGAATAGTACCTAATTCAATTACGCTTGGGAATTTAAAAGCTGTGGAGAGAAATGGGGTTACTGTGAGTGGAAATGTATGGGTTAATCCTGGTAATATTGCTGCAAATGGTGCAAATGTAACACTAAAGAGAATAATTTCAAAATTGAGAGATGCAAACTGTGTTAAAAATTGCAGGGAATATGAGGTAGTATGCAACAATACTGAGATGAAGATTAAAGCGGATGAATATGGCCACTACTCATTCGATAGTGTGAAATTATCAGATGAATGCTTAAATGTGAATAAGGTTGGAACACTTGAAGCAGAGGTTGAAGCGGAATGGAATAAATTACGAGCAAGTGCGAGCGGGAGTGCAAACGTAAATACAGCTACACCTCCCCCTGAATGTACACTCACATATAAGAGAATATTCGGGCCCACAGAGAAGTATAATATTAAAGTAAAAATCAACAACTGGAATGAAGGGTATAGCATTAAGGAAGCAACGTATGATTGCGGGGATGGATCTGGGCCAAAGAAACTTTCACCAAATAGTAAGGAGGAGTTTGAATGCAATTACGGCCCTGAATTAACACAGGAAGCATCAAGAACTGTAATATACAAGAGGGATTATTCTATCAGTGGGAGGGGCCTTTCTACAGAGAGTATGACATGCAAAACAAGTGTGGGTATGTGCTACTTCCAGTTAGGGTAGAGGATTTTAACCCCGCACCAAGAATGTAGTTCTGTAAACATTTTTCCCATTCTTCATACCGCCTATCTTGTTAGATGTAAGGGCTTTTATACCGAGAGCGGTAAGGATTATCGCTACTGCCTGTTTATTCCCCACGTATATATCTAATCCCTCTTTGAGTTCCTCAACCTTAGGAATAAATGTAATCCTCTCCAACTGCCCAATTATCTTCTGTGCAAATGTATGGTCATGTGCATACTTCCCGCGCAACTGTATTATCGCCTCATAATAACCAGATGATTTCTGAGAACATGTATTACAGGTCGTTTCCTTGATTTTAAGGGGTATCTTAAACTCCATATCAATCTTATCATACCGTGCTATTACATAATCATCTTCTATTGTAATCTCCGGGGTGCCGAACACCTTACTCTTAAGCGCATGGGCTATGGCCTCCTCAACAGGAGTACCCCATGCACTGAACCGCTCAGCACCACACTGTTTACATCTGTAAATCACAATCTTTGCTGGGAGGTCCGGTTTATTCATTGAGATATAACAATCGATACAAAAACTGCCTATGAAATCCTTCTCATCCTCGGTTGCACCGCATTTTGGACATTGCTTGGTCATCTGCATCACTTATGCGAACGTATCTCTTCGAGCACATGCTTCACTGCAGATAATGATACCTCACTCTCACGATCCTTGAAATACTCATACACTTTCGATGCCTCCTCAGGTGTAGCCCCGGCCATGAGTGCAAGTGTTTTGGAATGCAACCTCATATGCCCTTTATTAATGCCTTCCTGTGTGAGTGCACGCAACGCTGCAAAATTCTGTGCCAACCCGAGCGCCGCACCTACCGCACAGAGTTCAGGTGATGATTTCACCTGCAATATCTTATCGATACATATACGTGCGACCTTATGATTAGTACCACTGCCAATAGTGCCGAGGGCAAGCGGGAGTTCAATCTCACCAGCAAGCCTCCCATCTTCAATGTAATACTTGGTGAGTGGCCCATAGCCGCCTTTATACGCAGCATACCCATGCGCACCCGCTTCAACTGCACGTGTATCATTACCCGTTGCCAGTGCAAGCGCAGTTATCCCGTTCATAATACCCTTGTTATGCGTTACAGCGCGGAATATATCATTTTCTGCAAATGCATACCCTGCAAGCACACCTTTTGCAATATTCTCATCCGCTGTAAAATATGCCTTTGCACGCGAGAGACGGAATAGCGAGAGGTTTGAGAGTATACGCATGTTAGCACTGCCGCCTACGAGTGGTATGAGCGCCCCGGAGAGTTCCTCCGCAACCTTATTCACAGTGTTCGCGCCCATCGCATCGCGCACATCAACGGAGAAATATACGATGAGTGCACGGCCAAAAGATGAGGTATACTCACGCGCCCACACATCACGTGCACCGCCGCCCCGCTGTTTCATTGTGGGCACAATCTCATCAATTAGAGTGAGCAGGTCTTTCTTGTGCGAGTTTATTATATCGACCGCACCATTGGAAGGGTTGAGTATATTTATCTCACCTATCATGATCGGGTCTGTTGATGATGCTGTGAACCCGCCAAACTCGCGTGCCATCTTTGCAGCTTTTGATGCTGCTGCAACCACACTGGGCTCCTCACCAACCATGGGGATTAAATAATCACGGCCGTTTATGAGAAAGTTCGTAGCAATACTGAGAGGCTGTGCATAGAGACCTATTACATTCTCGCGTATGAGGTCGGCTTCTTCAAGTGAGAGGCCACCTGAAAGTAGAAGGGTGCAATCCTCATCTGAGAGGTTTAGAAGGGATTTTATGTGCATGAGACGCTCTTTTGGGGGCAAAGCGTGAAACCCCGGGATGCTTGAATTCATAAGCCATCACTACTTGAGGTATTTCTTGGCCGCTTTTATCTTATAAAGCTTGTCAAGCTCAGTGGAAAGCTCAGAAAACGATAGGAGGCGAACCTCAATATGTGAGCGCTCAGCAGGGTCTGCGGGTGTATAGGGTAGGGTGCGTGCAGATTTCTCAAGATCCATCACCAGCCTCCTGAGTTCTTCGAATGAATTCATTCAGACCACCATTCAGCGTATTATATCATCTATGCTCCTGCCATCTTCTACTGCCTCAATCAGTGCATCCTTATTGTTGTAATACTCTGCAACCACACGGCCAACTTTCTCTATATCCACACAGTTGTTCTTTACCATATGGTTGAGAAGCATTGATTTCTCTGCAATATCTGCATTAATCTCCTTGGTGGTCATGCCCGTATAGAGTGCAATACGATCTGCAAGTGCAGAGAGCTCTTCTATTTTCTCAAGCTTATCAGTACGCGGGTTCCACCTGTATATTACCTTCTGCCTCCCGCGATCATCAATCTCCGCAACCTCAAATGTCCTGCGGATACCTGTACGCCTGTTCCTGTACTGCACAACTATCAGGTCAAGTGCATTAATCACTATGGGCGGGATATCTATGGGCGGGTTTGTTAATCGTGATATGGTCTGCTCAGCATTATCCGCGTGGAGCGTTGCAAGCACTGAGTGGCCTGTGTGCATAGCCTCAAATAATATCTCTGCCTCACGCCTCCTCCTAACCTCACCCACGATTATGCGGTCGGGCCGCATACGCAGTGAATTCACGAGCAGGTCAAGCATCCTCACCTCTCCCTTGCCCTCTGGGTTTGGCAGACGCGTGGAGAGTGGCACCCATTGCAGGAATGAGGGGAGGTATATCTCCCTCGTATCTTCAATGCTTATGATGCGCTGGTTCGGTGGGAATAGGTTTGAGAGCGCATTAAGGAATGATGTCTTACCGCTACCCGTACCTCCTGAAACTAGGATGGACATCTCGTTCTGTATGCCCAGCCATAGTAGAGCCATCACATCAACGGATATGGTGTTTGACTGGATAAAGAGAGGTGGCGTCCAGGGATTGCGCGCAAACTTCCTGATCGTGATTGTGTTGCCCATCGTTGAGATGGGGAAGAGCGTGGCATTCACACGGTCTCCTGTCATGAGGCGCGCATCCATTAAAGGATTCAACAGGTTAATCTGCCTGCCCACACGCCTTCCGATTGCAGCAGCATAATCCTGGATTGATTTCTCCTCTTTGAGTATGATATTGGTGATGCACCAGCCGTGCTTCTTATTGTACACCCAGACCGGCTGCCTTGCACTGTTAACTACAATCTCCTCAAGATTCTCATCGTGCAGGAACGGTTCAAGGTCGCCAAGGCCTAATGTGTACTGCATAAGGTATGCTGAGAGAACCTTAAGGTTATCGGGTGAAAGATTGGGGAAATGCCTTAAAAGGACGCGGGAGGTCTTTGAAAAGAATTGGTCGCGCACATACTTGCTCTTCTGTGCGTCAAGCATCTCTGCAATGTCTATGTTAACTTCCCCTACAAGCTCTCCACGAATCTGGGTATCCAGTATTAAACGGGTACCCTCAGCAAGGCCGGGAATCTTTATTGAGTAAAGCGGTACATAGAGGGTCGGCCTGCGGGATATCTGCACATCGATCTTCATTCCCTCTACATCCAGAGAGTATGTCTCAAGAATTATCTCCTTTGCAGTTTCGGGTTCCTTACCATTGCCTTTCATAACAGCACCTACTTCTTCGATTCCTTTGCTTCTTTAAGCCTCTTCATCAGGTCGATAAGCTCCTGCCTCTTCTGCTCCATCAGGGTAACCTCGCGCTTTGTTTCCTTGATCTTCTCCTTTGCCTCCTCCATCTTTGAGGTTACTTCCTTGACTGCTGTTGGGGAGACTTCTATGTTGATTGCCTGGAGCTCTTTCATAAGAAGCTTGAGCTTCTTGTCAAGGCGCTCTTCCTCATCCTCAAGCTTTGCAAGCATCTCTGTTAGGTTCTTGATCTCATTATAGCGGCGGGCAATCACATCCTCACTTATCCTGCTCTCAAGGGTTTCTACATCCTTGCTGAAATCATTAATGGTCTTCAATGCGAGGCGCATCTCGTTCAGCCGCTTCTCGAGCGTTTCGTTCAGGGATGAATACATGCTGTTAACGCTCTCAAACTCATCGCGGACACCCTTGATCTCCGCATCAAACTTGCCAGTACTGAGCTGTGTATAAGTTTCAAGGCGTTCCTTTATTGATTTCTCCTTCCCGGCAAGGCTGTTGAGCATATCATCTATCTCTTCCTTCTGCGATTCAAGGAGCTTCTTTGATTCCTGAACTGCCTTGAGGGCATCATTGTACTCGGAGATGAGCGATTCCATCACGGCTGCATCTTTCTTGTATGCAGATTCTGCACTCTTGAGCTGTGCGCTGTACGCATCCATCCTCTCCTTTATGCGGGAGATGAGGCCTTCCAGCTCGTTTATCATTGAGGTTGCCTCTTGGCTCGCTACAACACTCTCCTTCTTCACTTCATTCAGCGTGTCCACTGCGGTCTTGACGCCTTGGCTTACTGAGGCGAGATCCTTCACAATAGATGAAACACCCTTCCCGCTTTCCTTGGACTCTGCAAGCAGGCCCGCAACGCGGTTTGAGAGGCCCTCAACCTCCACAAGGAGCGAGTCGCGCTGTTCGCGAAGTTCCTTAACCTTATCGGGCTCTGCAATAACCTCACCTGCCCATACGAGATAAGATGTGGTGAACTGGTAATCAATACGGATTATGCCTTCATCTTCAAGAATGCGCGCCCACTCTTCAATAACCTTCTGCGCAATCCCAAGCTCTTTTGATGCCTGGTCAAGTGAGATGCGCTTATTCTTATAAACCAGGTTTATGAGCTGGTCTACACCTGTGCTGATCAGCGAGTCTACATATGTCACAAAAGAGTATTCGGGGAAATTTAATATAAAGCTTTCACTTGGATTTTAAGAGAGGGAGGCTTTTAGTTTCCCGTATTTATATTTTTGCTTTGAGTTGGGGTAAAGTATGCACTATTATTATTTAAGTATTGCGGAGAATATATGCGCGTACAAACAAGTAAAAAGGGGGTTTGCAATGGAGTATACACGAGATGACCTTTTGGGAGTTGTGCCTATAAAAGGGGAAACTAAAGGATCGGCTTTTGCAAGGATTAGACAGCAGAGGATGATCTTTGATAAGTTCGGGGCGGAAGGGGTATCCATATACGCATCAATAAACGGAAAGAAGAGCGTGGAGGAAATACGTGCAGAACTTAATATGCAGCCACAGAGGATTGTTGAGATCCTTGAGTTTATGGAAAAGGAGGGCATTATTCAACTTAAGACAATATTTGAATTGGAGAATGAGAGAAACATCTAACGGCTAAGCGGGTGAAACGTGGTGGCGGGTATAAAGCTGACATTAAGAAATGTGGACCAGATCACGCAGTACAAGCTTAAGTTAGAGGTTAGCAGGAAGTTCGGGAACGATGGCCTAAAAGTGTACAACCTGCTGGAGAAGTCAACTGATTTTGAGTATATAAAGAATAATGCTGGGCTTGAAGAGGACCGGCTGTACAGGATACTCGCATATGTTGCAAAGCTCGGGTTGATAAGTGCGGAAGGGTTGCCCTCTAAATATACAGAGGAGAGCCCAATTACTGAGGGGCTCGTTGTAGGGGTTCACCCGGCAGAATCGCTCGTGCGGTTCAGGCATCAGAAAATGCTGTTCAAATCGTTTTCTTCGGTAGGTGTAAAAATATACGAGTATTTGAGAGAGAATGAGTCAACATATGACAGGATCTCAAGGGATTTGGGCATTGAACCTGAGAGAGTTAAGGAGATCCTTGACTTCATGATTGCAAATGATATTGCATATTCCAGGCAGGTCGGGCCCGTGAAAGCCCCCACACGCGCTAAGGAGGAAGCACCTAAAGAGAAGGTTGCACCTGCTGAAGGAGAGGAAGAAATTGCGCCTCCGGCTCCTGAAGAGAAACCAACAAGAAAAGAAAAGAGGATTGTACCTGCTGAAGAAGAGGAAGGAATTGCACCTGTAACTCCTGAGGAAAAACCGAAAAGAAAGGAGGGGGTTGCACCTCCAAAGCCGGTTGTAAAAAGACTTGTTGTGGAAGAGATGCCCGCAGAGGCAAAGATTGATGAGAACTTGGAGTATAAGATAGCTGACCTACCGCTTGCAGATAAATACAGAATACAGAAAGAGGTGCTTGATAGGTTCGGGGCGGCGGGGCTTAAGGTATATTCACTATTCACCGTAGCAGCAAACGTAAAGAAGGTTGCAGAGTTTGCTGGCATTGAAGAGGACAAGGTCAAGGAGATTGCAGAATATTTGTTGGCTAAAAACTACTTGGTGTATGCACAGGCGCCTGCAGAAGAAATTGCACCTACTAGAGAGAAAGAGAGAAGAGAAAAGGCAAGAGTTGAGAAGGAAGAAATTGCACCAAAGGAAATTGAAGAAGAGAATATTATGCCTGAAGAGGAGATTGCTCCAAGAGAGAAAGAGAAAAGGAAAAAGGTGGAAACCGAAGAGGAAATTAAGCCTGAAGAGGAGATTGCTCCGAGAGAGAAAGAGAAAAGGAAAAAGGTGGAAATTGAAGAGGAAATTAAGCCTACTGAAGAAGAAATTGCACCACCAAGAAAAGAGAAGAAAGAAAAGGCAAAAGCTAAGGAGGAGGAAATAAAGCCTTCTGAAGAGGAGGAAATCACTCCACTTGAAGAAGAGGAAGTTGGGCCTTTGGAAGAAGAAAAAATTGAAACTGAAGAAGAAATTGCACCTAAAGAAGAAAAGGAGGAGGAAATTGAAACCGAGGAGGAAAGGGGTGCGCCCAAAGAGGAAATTACTGAAGAGGAAGAAGAGAAGGAGGAAATTGAAACCGAAGAAGAAATTGCACCTGAGGAAGAAATTCCTGAAGAGGAAGAAATAATTGAAACCGAAGAAGAGGGTACACCTGAGGAAGAAAAGGAAGAGGGAATACCTGAAGAAGAAATTGAAGAGGAAGAGGGTGAAAAGGAGCTAAGCCAGTTTGAGAAGATAATCAACGAATCATATGGCGAAAAGGGATTGCAAGTTTACAAGCTAATAGACGGTAAGAGAACTGCTGAGGAGATAATGAAAGAGGCAAATGTTGATGAGGAGTTTATCATAGATTTCTTCAGTTTCCTTGAGAATAGAGGGATCATACGACTTGAGAGGCCAGGCGGGGAGAAAAAGAAAGAGGAGGAAGAGGAGAAGACTGGTCCAGAAAGTGCTACAATACAGCCGCTCACCGAAACGATCAAAGTGCCGAAGAAGGAGATCATAATACTTGATATGGTGCCGCTTGATGTTCCAATACTGAATAAACTGAACCTTCCTGCAAGAATGTCTCTGGAGGCAAAACTGCTTGCCAAGTTTGGGCCGCGGTCGCTCAGACTGTTGAACAAGATTGATAATGAGAGTGATATCGTCAAGCTGGCGATTGAGAACGGCATAGATATGGATGAGATGGACGAGATTCTCTACGCAATAAGCAATAGTGGCGGATGTACTTTTGCAACACTGAGTGAGGAGGATATAAACCAGAGATATGGAAGTGCAGCACTGGAAGTGTACAAGAAATTCGGTAGGGACGGAATAATCATATACCAGCTCATAGGAAAGATGGACTCAATAAAGAAGATGGTACAGTTTGCGAATATCAATCCAAAGAAAGCCGTGGAGATTATAATAAATATCAATGAATTGCTTGGGATAGAAGGTGTAACCAAGAAAGACCTCTATAATGAACTGGGAATAATCGAGTAGTGGGGGATGTGCAACCTTTTTATTCATTTCCGAACCTAAAAAAGACACTGGTGAAATAGTATGGACCAATATCACGGACGTTCATTAACAAACCCCCGAGGAGGGAAAAGGGTGCCTAACAGGGATAAGAGAAAGTATGAATGCGGAGGCTACTTCGCAGCACCGAAGCTTGGTGAAACAATCAGCGAGAAGTACAGAAGCAGGGGAGGCAACATGAAGATACAACTGAAGCAGGTGCAATATGCTAATGTGTGCGTCGATAAGGGAAGGGTTGTGAAAGCAAAGATTACCAAGGTCGTTTCAACACCAGATAACAGGAACTATGCAAGGCAGGGATTGATCACCAAGGGCACTTTCATAACCACTGAGGTAGGTGACGCGGTAGTTATAAACAGGCCCTCACAGCATGGCGTTGTGAATGCAAGGCTAATTAAGAAATAGTTTTTTACTCAATTGTTCATCCAATAGTAAAGTATTTAAACTGGTTCTGTTCCAACTGCCTTGGGTGTTTTAATTGGAAGAAGAGCACTTAATTAAACGGATAGAAGATACGAGAAAACTGCTACATAATACGACTAAAATTATTATAAATGATGGGACGGTAAGAAAGGAATTTACGGAGGAAGAGAGCAAGAGGATTAGAGAGAATATTGATAAGCTGAAAAGTCAGATTTCAAAGATACTTGAGGAAAGCAAGAAAGCGGGCAGGAATAAAGAAATCCTGAGTGCGCTTTCTGAACTCTCGACTTCGATTGATATGTCTGTTGATTTTGTACCACGGGGAAAAGAAATAGAGGGGACGCCTCTTGAGATGTTCTTAGAGCTTGATGACTGCAGAAGGCTGATTGAGGATTTTGTACAACAGAGTTATGTGAAAAAAGAGGATATGGAGCTTGATATTAAGAAGGTCCTCGAGAGTGGAACAAAGGGGGAGAAGATTGAATTGCTTAGGAAGATATCGGGAATGAAACTTGCTGAAGAAGATATATCGACTCTCCTGAAAGTGTATGACCAAGAGAAGGACCCTGAGATATCCAAAATGCTAAAGGGAGTAATTAGCCTGGGGCTTAAGAAGAATACATTTGACTACGCAACTTTAATGATCAGTTCAATAAGCCCAAAGGTTCGGCTTGAGGCAGTTAAGTATATTGATGCTCTTGAGTTGAATAATATTATTGAGATCCGCAATGTTCTGTTTGATGCATATCTAAAAGAGGAGGACACTATAGTAAGGAATATGCTTATTGATGTGATTACAAGGAGGTTTGGGCCGGAGTTATTCCTTGAATATACAAATAGGATAAAGAAAGAAGAAGATTTTGAGAAACTTGCTGCGCTTCTTCCTGCAACACATGATATGATTGTCAAGATATGGGATAAAGTGGGAAATAACCATTTGAGCGAGAATAATACAAAGTTTATGGAGAGTCTTCTAAACCGCGCAAATGCAGCAAAAGCTAAGGGTGCTGAGGATTTGAACCTACAAGATATATACGTTTTGTCTAAGAAAGATGAGGAATACGAGTCGAAGATTGTGACAAACCTTGCACCTTACGGTGCAAAAGTGTACAAACTTTTAGAGAAAGGAAGTACTTTGGGAGAGATTTCTAAGGGCGCAAAAATAGGTATCACAAATGCAACAAGGATCATACAAGATCTTATGCTTGCAGATATTGTAGTCATCAGGAAAAATGAGGTAACACAAGCAAACCAAGAAGAGATTATAAGTTCAAGAGAGGGAGAGGAGATATTTAATGTTTTGTTTAATCCTGTAAATGATGCGGCAGAGACCGTTGATTCCCAGGAAAAAATCGCAGAAATGAGATGCAGAAATACCGATAAGATCCCAGTCATGAAAATATTGAAAGATACCGAGAAAAATCTACAAGAACTAGCTTGGGCGGATGAAAAGGAATCCAAGCCGGTAGCAGAGAATATTTCACAGGAAATTTCGAGCATAAACAATAAGACTGAAGAAAACATCGAGAAAGAGATGCCTGGTGATCTCAATAGGACAGAGGCTCCTGAGGATAGTGTAGTCCAAGAGATTGCCCAGGGCATTCTTAGAGAAGTTTTCTCTGAGGGAAGGAGTGATGAGATAAATGAAAGTGCTAACGAGAGAAGCCTCGTAACTAATGAGACAAACAGGAGTGTTCGGGAGATCTTGCTTAAGATTGCTGAAGAAGTTGCTGGTGAGGAAAATAGAGCAGATCAGAAGAGTGAGGAAAAACTAGAGATTGAAGTAAAAACCGAAAGTCCTGAATCTGAAAAGAAAGAAATTCCTGAACAAAAAATTGAAGAAAAACCAGAAACTGAAGGAAAAACTGAAATGGAAAAGAGTGAGATTCCTGCTCAAGAGATTGAAGAAAAAATTGAAACTGAAAGAAAAACTGAGATTCCTGAAGTTGAAATAAAAGAAAGTCATGAACAGAGAATTGAAGAAAAACCAGAAACTGAAGGAAAAACTGAAATGGAAAAGAGTGAGATTCCTGCTCAAGAGATTGAAGAAAAAATTGAAACTGAAAGAAAAACTGAGATTCCTGAAGTTCAAATTCATAAACAAAAAATTGAAGAAAGTCCTAAAGTTGAAGAGGAAGAAATTCCTGAGCAAAAAATCGAGAAAAAACTAGAAACTGAGATTCCTGAAGTTGAAAAGAAAGAAACTGGAAAAGAAGAGGGCCTTGAAGTAGAAAAGAAAGAGGTTCAAAGGCCTGAACCCAAGAATGGATTTAAGCAAGAAAAAGAGGAACTACTAATTACTGAGAAAAAGAAAGAAAGCAAGAGACCTGAACCTGAGAATAAATTAAATATTGTATATATACCAACTAAGCAAGAAAAAGAGGAACTACTAATTACTGAGAAAAAGAAAGAAAGCAAGAGACCTGAACCTGAGAATAAATTAAATATTGTATATATACCAACTAAGCAAGAAAAAGAGGAAACACCAATTACTGAAAAAAAGAAAGAAAGCAAGAGACCTGAACCTGAGAATAAATTAAATATTGTATATATACCAACTAAGCAAGAAAAAGAGGAAACACCAATTACTGAAAAAAAGAAAGAAAGCAAGAGACCTGAACCTGAGAATAAATTAAATATTGTATATATACCAACTAAGCAAGAAAAAGAGGAACTACTAATTACTGAAAAAAAGAAAGAAAGCAAGAGACCTGAACCTGAAAAGAAGGTAATTATAGATGAGAGTGCATACAATACATCAGCAAAGAGAGGTAATGAGAGTAAGAGCAAACCGGTTGGAAGGGGCCCGCCTCCTGCACCCAAGGAAGAAGAGGAGAAAGGTGAAGAGAAGAAGGCTAAGAACGAGATGCCCAAAACTGAAGAGGACATCAAGATAGCTGAGGAATTATCTTGGGTTCTGAGCAGATGCTTCCAGTATGGAAAGGTTACAGATGAACGTGTGTTCAGATTGACTAACGAGATACTCAAGGAAATTGCAAAGGATAAGAGGGTTGAAGTAACGGATATTATTGATATTGCGGTGAGAGCACAGATTCCATTCGTTTCGCAGAGGAATATTGAGAAGAATGCTTATGAGCTTGAACAAGCACTGCTAAATGCATACTATAAATTCCCAAGAAAATCAAAGAAGGAGAATGTTGGGAAGCGTGTACTCAAGTGGCTGGCAATTGCTGCACTGATCGCAGGAATCTCTGCAGGTGTGTGGAGGTATGGCGGGGAGATCCCCAAGAAAGAGATTTACACATATACAAAGAATGTGTATAAGGAGAGCAACAAGATTGCAAAGGACGCACTTAAGTTGATTGAGAGGAAAGCAAATGATATTGAGAACAGGGCCAAAAACGCAAGGAAGAAAGCAGAGGATATTGTGGGAAAAGTAAAGAAGATGAAACAGTAAAATCAGGTGTATTTAACTTCAACCTTTTTTTCTAACCCTGTGTTTAGATTGACGTTCACCTGGATGGGTTTAGTAAGCCCCTCAAGAAGTGAGCTGAATACACCGCGGTTTGGTGTTATCTCGCACTTGCTGTACTCTTTCACATCAGCAAGCTCTGCTGCTTTTTCAAATGCGCGGTCTTCATTTCCGAGTTCATCCACCAACCCGATCTCATACGCCTGCCTGCCTGTTAGTATACGCGCATCAAGTACCTCATTAAACTTCTCATCGGAGAAGCGTGGGCGCCCCTGTCTATTCTCATAAACAGTATCCTTGAACTCATTGAATACCTCATCAATAATGGACTGAAATACCGCGCGTTCTTTTTCTGTAAGGTTGTGATTGATATCACCCATATCCTTGAGGTCTCCGGATACCACATTTGTGTAATTAACACCTAGACGGTCAAACAGGCCCGAGAGTGAAAGGGTAGTGGCACGCACACCAATACTGCCCGTGATTGTCTCTGGCTCAGAAACAATGTAATCTGCACCCACTGCGGAATAATATCCACCTGATGCAGCAGTACTCCTGAAATAGGCCACAACGGGTTTTTGCGAGTTCTTCACATGCTCATAAATCTCCCTGCTCGGGATCACCTCGCCACCGGGCGAATCAACATAAAGAACAATCGCCTTGACATCGCTGCGGTTGTTCGCGGAATCTATAAGCTTGGTTATTTCACTGGCAGTTGGGGGTGGTTCAGGAGAGAATATACTGGACTCTGGTGCTTGATCTATGATCTCCCCTGAAATTTTAACTTCAGCAATGCAAGGTTTAGAGAACAGCATCACGCCCACTGCCTGGCCTATGAGCATCAAAACAACAAATGCCACTGCAATTAGTATGAGCACAATGGCAATCATACCAAAAAGTGATATTCCCTGCGGCCTTTTCATAAGTTGTTCATAGCATATAAATTAATATAACTCTTATTTGGGGGGTTTAGCTGAAGCAAAGAAATTCATATAAACTTCAGCAATTAGAAAAGAGCCATATGCAATTTGATGTTGGTGCAATCATACTGTTTCTCATGCCACCATATGTTGCAAATGCAGTTCCCGTAATCTTTGGCGGGAAGATCCCTATCGATTTTGGTATAAATGCATGGGACGGAAAAAGGCTTCTCGGTGATGGAAAGACATGGAGAGGGTTATTTGTTGGAATTGTTGGTGGCGTATTGGTTGGATATGCAGAGGCAGCGTTAACAGGTAATTCGGTGTTTGCGTTCCTTGCACTGCTCACGAGTTGCGGGGCAATGCTCGGGGATATATTGGGCAGCTTCATCAAGAGAAGGCTGAATTATGAGAGAGGCAGGCCTTCACTGTTTATGGACCAGTTGCTGTTTATCATTATGGCGCTGATTTTAGGCTATACGATACTTGCACAGGTAATGCCAGGTGTGCTTGCACTTGAAAGTATTGGGGTCATACTTGTAGTTACATACGTAATGCACCGGGTTATGAATATAACTGCAAACCGGTTGGGGCTAAAGAAAGTCCCCTGGTAGTGATATCATGAAACTTATATGTGTTACCGGAATGAGAGGTTGTGGGAAAACTGTATTTGGTGAGATTGCAAAATCTCTGGGGTTTCCAGTATATGAGATGAGCGCGGTTGTCAGAGATATGATGAATGCTGAAGGGATTGAGATCAACAACAGGAATATGCGGGAGTATGCAAAAAGGATAAGGGAAGAATTTGGGAAGGATATCGTTGCGAAGAAGATTGTTGAGAGGATCAATGCTGAGAAGAAGGGGGATGGAGTGATAGTTGTTACGGGTATAAGGGGGATGTATGAGATTAGGGAATTCAAGGAAGCGTTCGGTGAGGGAAATGTTGTACTTCTTGCAATCCACTCTCCACCAAAGATGAGGTATGAGAGGGTTATGAAGAGGGAGACAAAACTTGATGACCCAAAAAGCTATGAGGAATTCTTGTGGAGTGAGGAGATGGAGTTGGGGTATGGAATGTCAAAAGCCATTGCACTTGCAGATAAGATGATAGTTAATGATGGAGCAATTGAGGAGTATATTCCAAAATGCAAGGAGTTTCTTGAGAAAATAAAAGGGGTGAGAAGGAATGATTAGGTTGAATCTTGATTTTGGGAGTAGGGGGATGTATTTTGAGAGCGAGAAGATTGAAAATGGGATTAAGGGGGTTTACAGTATTATTGATGATGTGCCGTTTGAATTGCTTGGGATTCATTCTAAGAAAATAAGGGAAGAAGTACAGGCTATTAATGGGAAGGATTTTGGGGAGGCGATTGCACAGGTGAAGGTGGGCCAGATTGTAAAGGATGCAAATGGTGGGGAGTTTGCACATTTGTGTGAGTCGATTATATTTGATGAGCTGGTGCGCAAGTATATTGGGGAGGTCATACCTAAGGTTGAAATAAGCCCCTCCGCCCCAAAGATTAAGGGAAAGATGATTTTTGTGAGTGATTCAAAGGAATGGGTAATCGTGAAGAAAGTCAGTGTAACGAATGAGACAACTGCACGTGAAGCGGCGGCATTCCTCCTTGGTGTAAAGACGGCTGTGCTCTCTAAATACCTCTCCTTGAGATATCCAGATAGAAATAAAGCAATGGAAGAGATGGCTAAAAAACTCAAAGGGAAAAGAAAGAGCCTTACAGCACTGAGAGAGGTTTATGAATTTAGCGATAATGGCCGGGATGTGTGCATGTTCATTGAGGGGGCGGCTCTGCTCGGGTATTCGTTAACACCAAACCAGGATGCAATCAAGGAGGCATTCCCTGAACTTAAACTGCCGGGGTTAAGGGGGAGAATGCCTAAGGGGTAAAGTGCAAATTGAATGCCAAATTAGGGGAGAATATACTTAGAGGGAATAGAACAAAATATATATATTAAAATAGGCCTAATTCTAAATGAGGAATATGGGGCAAAAACGGGCACTTGCACTGGTATTTGTAGTGCTTATTCTGTTCTCTGCTAGTGTATCTGCGAAACTCGTAAGCCCCTATGGAGATAAGAATATTACTGTAATAGAGATGGATATCAGACAGATAAATACCACGGAGTATAACGTTACTGTAACGCTTTATGAGATTGTGCAGTTGATGGGTGGCGGAGAGACACCGCAAGTGGATGAGATTCACGGGAAGATCGTTGCACCCGCTACTATGGCTATACCTCTTAGTGGTAAGAGTATAAAGCTTAGTGGTGGGGTAAGCGCTACTTTGACAACTGATAAAAATGGACAGGTATTCTATACATTTGATGCAAGCAAAATAACCCTTGATCAGGATGGCTGTTTTGAGGTACGAAGTAAATTTGATGGGGATTCTAATCATATAGGATCAGAGAGCAGAAAAGAAAAGATATGCATTTCAAAGCAATTAATCCTTGTTGGGCCGTTGGATAAGACGATGGAAGAGATTAAGAATAATGAGGGAATGCAGAATACCTGCCTACTCTTTTTCGTTATCATTGGGTTCTTAGTTGCGGGGTTGTATGCTTCCGGGAAAGATCCGCTCAGGCTTCTGGATATTACTACACCGAGATTACCGGGTGCACGTAAGAAACCTGAGATACGCATAAGCGTTTCAGAGGATAAGACCAGGACAATGCGTAAACAGCATATGCAGATGGAACAGGAGTTGGAGAGAGCAATACGTGAGAGTGTTGCAGCCATTGCAAAAAATGCAGATAGTGTGAGAAGTGCAAAAAACGATAGTGAGAGGAAACGTAATTATGAAGAGATATACAATCGTGTGATGGCGAACATTGAGAATCAAAAAGTAGAGGCAAAAAGAAGACTTGCAGAAGAGGTAAGGGGCCAGTCATTATTAAGGGGGGTCCATATAGATTACACAATCACTTACAATATGTACGCGAGGATTGCAGAGGAACTTGTAAACGCTGCTAATAATTACATTACGGAGAGGGATAACAAAATAAGACAGCAGATTAAGGATACGTGGGGATTCAAGGGAAGCGGTATCAACAGAAAACCTGGTAGCGGTTTAATGCTCATAGATAAGTATACATCAATGAGATTGATTACGGACCAGGCATCACTCGTTGACAGGATGGTTACAGGGAGTGGAGGAACAATCTCAGACATTAGAAGGAAGGCTGAGGCAATTAGTGGTGTAGGATATGCTGTGAAGGTTGCGGATAACTTACGCGGCTGGGTAAAGATGACTGTGGATACACCTCTTAGATGGATAGGGACCGCTAAGGCATACAAGGAGTATTATAAAGCTAAAAGAAGGTATCTGGAAAGAAGAGAAGCTATTGAGAATGAAATTATTGAGAGTGGAAATATAGAAGCGAGCCCTGAAGAGATTGAAAAGGCTACTGAGAAGTATAAGCAAGAGTATGAGCAGGCAAGGGATGCGTGGGTGAGAGAAAAAGAAAGAGGAAAACAAATGCCTGATATAATAAAACCACCGCAGGAGTGGGTTATTGCTACTACTTCTCTCTCGAAAGAGATTATTCATGATATAAACAATAGATTGCTCAAGGAATACTATGAGGTGAACTTGAGAAAAGCAAAAGGCGATAAAGAAAAAATAAAGAAATTGGATGAAGAGATGGATAAGTGGAGAGGTGAACTTGCAGGGGAAACAAGAGATGTTGTAGAGAGACATGAAAGAATCCATGAGAGGTTCATAGAAAAAGGAATGGAGGGGATCTACGATAGTGTGATGAGCGAAGAACTGTACGTTGAGGTTATTACTTATAGTGAAGAAAAAGGGTATAGTAAAGATGATAGAGGAAGCGGTAGGTACACTTTAGAGTATATAATGAATGCGGCAAAAAAGAACCTAACTTGTGTAGAAAATGAGAATTCAGCAGAGTTTATAATTGGTGCTTCAAGAGCAATTGAAAGGGATCCGTACAAGTTCGATGCAATCGTGGAAACGCATGAACAACAGCTCAGAAGGTATATTGAGCTTGATGATTTTGTTAGGAGTGATGTATTAGCGGAAGCGCGCAAGAAAGGTATGAATGCTGCAATTAGGAAACTGCTCAGAACAGAGAAGATAGAGAATCCTGAAGCGATCCGCGAGACACACGCAAGATATTTCAGCGATGATGAGTTAAGAACTAAGCCGGAAAGATATAGGGCAAGAGTTGAGAGTATTACTCAGGAAGAATTGAGGTTCTTAGGGTATAGTGAGGCGTTCAGGGCATTCATTGAGAGAATGAGTGAGAAGTATGGCGTTAGAAAAGAAGAACTGGAGCAAAAGATGAGAGACCTTGATAATGTGCGCAGACATTATGCAAGAAAGATGAGTGAGCTAGATGAAAGCAGGGAAAGAAAGATCGGAATATCTGAAATGTCTGAGGATGAATATCAGAATAGAGCGGGTAAAATTAGGGAACGTACTGCAAATTCTGTTGCATCTATATTAGAGAGCGTACTATCAGAAGAGGATATTGAAATATTAAGAAATACTGAAGAAGTCTCGCTGAAACCGGAAAAGCTTTATGAGATAAGCAAGGATCCTGCAAGAGTTGAGAGTGCAATTGTGGAATGGGCTGCAACAAGTGCACTCAATAGGGCAACAGGTATTACTAAACGCACGGGCCTGAAAGAGAGTATTGGGGATTTAGCTAATGGTGCGGAATGGGAGTTGACTGCACTAAAAACCACTATTGAACACGCAAGAGAGTTTAATAGTGACACAGATAAATTTAATGCCCTAAGAACGCTTAATGAGAGATTACATTTGGTGGAGAATCCACCTGATAATGCAGAGAATTTGCTATTGGCCATGGATAAGAGATGGAAAGAGGTAATGTTCCCCTCTCTTATTGACTTCTTTAGAAGTATAAAGGAGAGGGAAGGGCCGGCATATTATGATCTGTATATTGAAGAAACGATCAATGGGAAGAAGCATATATTCATAAAGGGAGTTGATATTCCTGTTGTTGAAAAAGATGGAAAGATTGATTACAGCAGAATGTCAAAGGAAGAAACACAAATTCTTATAACGATTGTAAATAAGGAACTTCCACAGTTTAAAGGAGAACTTGCGGAGATCATTGGACGTAATGCAGGAGTTGATGTAAATACTGCAAGAGGATACATCTCGTTCTATGATGATTTGTCAGCGTATTCTATAATGCACCCGGGCGTCTATCTGCCATACGATGCACTTGCAAAATATCCATGGATCGTTGAGAGCAAGGGTGAATACTTAGCGTGCCCAAAACACATGCCTCCTTATGAAACTATGGGAAGTGCGGATACGCTTGTAAATGCAGGAATAGCGATAGATGAAAAAGGAGAGCGGGTGGTGCTTCCTATTCAGGAGAGACGGGTGAGAGAGGTAAGCGATTGGCTCTCGCGCGTAGCAAACGCGTTCATACAGGGGCCATACATAGGAGTTATGGCAGAGGCAAGAAATACGACAATACTGTTTACAAGGCATGGTGGATATCTCAAAAAAGGTGTTCTTGGTGCATTCAAAGGTGATACAGATTTCACGAAGGATGTTACAAGGAATGAGGAGCTTGCATCAAAGCTCGTTGAGGCATACAAATTGCAGTACATACTGAGCAGGAGAAAAGAGATAAAGGAGGAGGAGTATGAGAAGATCATAAATGATGCTGTGAGCCCTGAAAAGATTGTTGCTGATGTGAAAAATGCGGTTGATGGAATAATTGACAGGATGGAAAATGAAGAGCTTAGAGAGATAATTGGGGTTCTGAGAGAGAAAGCAGCACGAGAGGGAGTGAGTGAAGGGGATAGATCGCTTTATGAGGAGTGGATAAGAAGTATAGAGAATGTAAGAAGAGGGAGGAATGAGAGAGGTGCTCTTACTATAGAAGAAAAAAGAAAAATAGTACATGAAGTCATTGGAAGAATTGAAAAGATACTAGAAGGATCAATAGGGATAGAGGATTATGATGATTTTGCAAGAGTGAATAGAATACTTAATGAGTACACATTTACGATAAATACATCGCAAAGAATTGGATCAATTACGGTGAGCAAAAGTGATGCGATTTCAAATACACAAGGAAGTTTTGACAGGATAAGCGAATTAATTAGAGTGTGCAGAGCACGCGTTGGAGAATATGTAATGCAGGAAAACCTGATTGAACTGCTTGCAAAACCGGACCTCAGGATTGAGGAGAATAATAGCGAATTAATGTTCACAAGAAATGAGATACGGGGATTAAAGAAGATAGCAGACCTTGTGGTTGAACAGATAAAGAATGAGATCAAGGAGATACAATTGCCCACAGATGAGAAAGAGAGAATGATCAGAGAACTTGATAATGCTAAAAAACAAGGTGTTGAGAAGATCGAAGCTGCAATCGAGAATTTGAGTAAGGAACTAAGAGAGAGGCAAGAGGAGTATCTAAGAATTGAGGAAATATCGGGTAGAATAAGTGAAAGAAGGATGGATGCATTAGAGGTTTTTGATAAAAGCAAGGATGTGAGTGAAGGCATTGAAAGTGTGCTTACACTCTTGGAGAGGGCTACTGGAAAGATACCTGCGGGGGTTGAACAAAATATAAGAAAAGCGAAAAGCAGGGAGGAACTGGAGAAGATATTCGAGCAGGTTGAAAATGACCGCAACGGGGCCAGACTAATAGCAGATGTACTGGTTCGGAAGAGAGTTGCACTCAATGCGGAGTATATGCCTAAGATGAAGGATGTGAGAGCACGCTACCAGGCTATGATGAAACGCGAGAAGAAGCTTGAAGCCGAGATACTTGTAGATGAACAATTGAAACCGCGCGATGTGGAGAGGGCCAAATTTAAGGGGATACTTGCAACTGATGTTGGTGCATTCAGTTGGGAACTTGCAGTAAAGACATGGAAATTGGGGTGGAATAAGGTCAAAGATACATGGAGAAAGATAAAGGGAAGTGAAGAAAACACTGAGAATATTGTTCCTGTAAGTTTAGTAGAAGTGATAAATAGCTACTCAAGAGAATTGAAAAGAAAGGGGGAGGCGCGCACAGAGTTTGAGAGGCTGATGATTGCGCACCTCAGAAATGCTTCATACATTAGTGAGAAATTCCTCACACGTGCATTTGCATTGTACCAGTCGTTTGCTGCTCAGGCGCATACTAGGAATAAGATGTACGGGCTCGATTTCTCAGGCCAGGCGGGTTATCAGTTCGCGGGCCCATTGCCATCTACACTCATGCAGCAACTTACTACTTATGGCAAGTATGGAAATTCCGGATGGTTTGCCTCGCTATTCCTTGCACATCCAATAAGAAAAGTGCATAAAATGTACAGCAGGAGGTATTCTGTAGTAAGAATGATGAGTGGCGTTCCCGCAGTTTATGAGCCTATGAAAAGTAAGGGAGTAACGCTGGGCTTGTCAATGCACGCAATAAAGGCATTCATGTATTCAACGTTCAAGGATAAGATTGCAAAGATGGGAGAGGTTATAAGAACGACTGCAAAGGATAGAGCACCGCCAGTATTTGCACCGTACCTGCTCACAAGAAACCCGTACGGTGAACTCAGGATTAATGAAATGTTCGAGCTATTCAGCGAGGATTTCAGATCTACTGCAAGGGGGCCAAGGGATTGCCTGAACTACTTGCTATACAGACCTAATGATATTGTTGAGGATTTCTATGATATACTCTACACGATGAAGGAGAGCAGGTCGATGAAGAAGACACCAGAGCATCTGATGGATGTGGGTATATACGGAGTTGTTGCAAACTCAGGATTCATTGCAGGAAGGGAAATTAACTTCATAAAAACAGAACTTGGTGGGCCAGAATCCATGTATCCAAACAGGGGATGGGGTACACTGCATTACAACCCACAACTCACAACACCTACAATAAGGTACTCATCATATGCAGATTATTACAAGAGAACTATGAAACCATCAGAGGTGGCTGCAGAGATGGTTATGATGACCAGTTATGCAGAAGAATTGAGGTGGCAGCCACTCATCCCGCCAGCTGCGCTGTTCTTCCTGCCCATGCTCAGTACACCTGCACTCCTAGCCATGTTTGGTGCGGGTGCAGCGTATAGATACCGCAATTACTTAAAGTATGGGGCAATAAGTGCGGGGAGATACATAAGAAATCCTCCGTGGAAGAGGGATGATACATGGAGAACGTATGAGAAATTCAGCGAAAGGTTGAGGAATATGTACCTTGGGATGTATTCAACACAACAACAGGTGGATTAGATATGAGAAAATATGCATTAGTTGGTTTTGTATTATTTGGAATTATTGTGCTCAGTGGGTGTTTGCAAAATCCAGGGGATTATAAAACATATGTAATAAATGCATCGCTCCAGTTTGCACCAAAAACTAGTTGTACGTGTATGCTCTGTACAAACGGGACTGAGAGCAAAATACTTAATTTATTCACGACAGGGCTTGATGGAGGTACATGTTTCTTCAAAGATAATTGCACAAGGGATTATCTGTACAATTACCTGACCTATAATAAGAACAATTATGTGAGGGAGTTTTTGATTGGACAGGGCGCTACATATACAGAGTATGAGCAGGCAAACCTGCGTTGTAATTTGCAGGAAGGGTATGTTGTAAGAGTACTCTACTCTAAGGGGAGGGCACCGTTATACGATAGAAAAACATTTTTTGGGGTTGTGGATAGCGCTGAGGGGGATGCTGTTGAATGTGCGCTCAGAAAGGGTGCAATACCTATTTACATAATTTACACTGAAGGTACATATTATGGGACTGAGTGGATTGGGGATTTCATAGAACAGACTTTTACGGATAAATTATATCCAACCGCACCAGTGTATATAGCACCAGAAGCTCTTTTTGATGAGAGTAATGTTGGGGATGTAACGAAAGAGATAGATGCAATATATGGTGGGTGTACTAAGAAGGAGAAAAAAGAAACATACTGTATTGAGATAGATCCAAATACCGGGAAGTGCAAAGCCAATGGATATGCTACAGTGAGAGGATGCAGAGTGGCGCTCTTTCCTAAACAAGATAGCGATGAGGAGATATTCAAGATACTGGATGAAGTGAATAAAAGTGGTAGAATGTCTAAAGTTTCTGCGATAATACTCACAATAAATGTTGACCAAAATAGATATGCATGTGATGGTGGGTTGGCAATAAGGGATATTACGAATAGGAGTAGGTATATACTGAATAGGTATGGAAAACCTTCGTTCTTGATTTTCTCAATTGATAAGAGTTGTGCATATTCAGCGAGCAGCATTACATTGGATTTCTACAGTGCAATACCTATAATGAGAATGACTGGGATATTCGGTGCAGCATATTCCGAGTATACTTCATATGAGGGTAATCCGCTAAATAATAAAACAGATGCATACAGCATTGCAACTATGGAGGATTGGTTTAAGTTGTGCCAGTATTACACTAATACAACGCCATACAAGAAAGAGCCTGTGATATTCCAGAGTAATGGGGTTAATATTACACAGGAATGTGATTACCTAACGGATAACCCAATGCTTACATTTTTGTATGATCAAGCAGAGCTTGATAAGATTAATGCATACCTTGTACAACCTAAAAAGCTGGAGAAAGATTATGAACCGTGCATATCGGAGATTGAGTTTGGCGATATATCCAAGATAGCAGATGGATGGAAAGAAAGTGGGGGAACTAGCGAAGATAAAAGTACACAGGCTACTTATTCGAAAGATGTGTGTTTAAATGGTTATCCTGAGGTTGAGATACTTGCAGAGAGATGCGGGATAAGTAGGCACCTCGTGCGTGCGTTCAATGATTCTGGAATAAGATTGGATAAATGCTCTGATTGGTATGATGTTGAGGAGGAGCTTGATAAAGCAAAGATCATAAATAGGGCAGAAATAAACCCTAGAGGTGATTATGAAACCCAATTAGGGAAGGTTGCATTCTTCTATGTGCTCAAACAATCGAACCAGCAGATTTATGAGAAGGTTATTCAAAGGTCAGAGTATGGTGCCACAATTGCAAGTAATCCAGTATCAATATGTAATGGGATAGAGTGGGGAGGTACAAGCGGTGAAAAGCAAAAAGGTGAAAAGCAAACGATTAAAGATGATAAACCTTGCAGAGTTCTCAAGAAATATGAGGAGTATAAAGAGCAGTGTGACCTTGGCAAAATGATTGAGAATATAAAGAATTCCAAACAGACGGGAAGTTAAAAATGGTGTAAGATATGCCTGTTATAGATGATGTAACATTTGGGATTTTGGAGAAAGAATTTGCAAAGATGGGGAAGGGTGTGCATATAGATATTTTGACAGGGTCAAACTGCCATCTATGTGATTCACTACGCGAGTTTGGGAGAAAGATTGCACTTGCATCTAAAGGGAAAATTAGCGTAGATGAAAAAAGAGTAACTGAGATGTATCCCGGGGTTAATGTGCTTGAGAACCTTAAGTATGCAGGATTTCCTATGGGGAAACAGATGTGGGTGCTCTTGAATTTTCTCGTAGATTTATCTAATGGGAGAGATATTATGGAAAAAGAAATGATTAGTGAGATAATGAACATTGATAAGAGAGTTAATATTGATGTGTTTGTAACTGCAAATTGTGAGTATTCGCCTTTACAGGTACGCCTGGCCTATGAGATGGCCGCCCTGAATAAGAACATAAGGGTACGTGTGATCGATGGAACATTTTTCCCTGACCTTGTAATAAGACATGATATCTCTGCAACCCCTATGACAGTGATAAACAATAAGGTTAGGATTAGGGGCTCTGCAATGCCGGATGAGTTCTTAAGGAAAATAAAGAGTGGGTTAGAGTAAAGATTATTTTACAAGCTGTATAGTCTGGGTTGGGAATGCCATCTCTATCTTCTCTTTTTCAAATGCCTTCTTTATCTTCATGTTTATATCATTCAGAGTATCTCTGTAGAGATTTGGGTCTTTTATCCAGTAGCGCATATTTATGTTTAAAGAATATGCACCGTACTCCGCAAATTTGATATCGTTGCGGGAAACATTTGGGTGTGAGAGTGTAATATCAGAGAGAATCTTTATGGCTCTCTCGAGTTTCGCAGCATTTGTATCATAAGTAAGGCCGATTACCTGTTCAATCATACGCTCCTTGCCCATTGTAAAGTTCTCAACAACATCTGTAACTACCTTGTTGTTAGGGATTATGAGATAAGTTCCTGAGAGCAGTTCAATCTTAGTGTTTCTTAGAGAAACCTCTCTGACCGTGCCTATGTACTGGCCAATCTTGACAGTATCATTAAGGCGGAAAGGTTTGCTCGTAAATATTACAATTGCACCTATAAAGTTGCTTATTGAATCCTGTGCTGCAAGTGCAACTGCAATACCTCCAATACCGAGACCTGCAACCAAAGCAGTAACATCAAAACCAAAGTTTGAGAGAATGAATACGAGCGCAAGAAGTCCCATTGCTATGCGAAGCACCGTACGGATCAGCGAGATGAGCTGTTCATTCAGTTTTGCCTCGCTGCGCTCTGCGTGCTTGCGCATATACCTGACTACAAAGGAATCTATGAACCTAAGAGCAAACCATACAATATCAAGCGTGAGAAGGATCTCAAATATTCCATCCAAGAGTTGTGCAGGGGGTGATGTGGGGGTTAATGAGATAATTTTACCCACATACAGGCCTAGAATGAGGACTAGAAATATTACGGGGCCCTCGGAAATCTCAAGGAGTATGTCATCTAAATCTGTCTTTGTTGTTTTTGCAAGTTGGCGCAAATAGCGCGTGAACAACATGTATACTATCTTTGAGAGGACATAGAAGATAATGAGAATGCCGAGAAATTCAGCATATTGAAGAAGTGAATTATCATAGAACTGCGTATTTGCCGTAAAACCATCGTATAATGCACCAGCAGATTCGTTAAGCAGCTCCGTTACATTGCCCATAGGGGGTGTTATAATAACCAAAACTTAAAAAACTAACAATACCGAACATATAACGTGCCGAGGTGGCAGAATCCGGTAATGCGTACGCCTTGAGTGTACGGGTTGGAAAGACCCAACTCAGGAGAGCGTATGTCCGCAAGGACTCAGGAGTTCAAAGGCACTTTCTTTGTGCTATCGCACAAAGAACCTGCACTAAGAAAGGTGTTATGGCACTTTCTTTGGGATGCCTAAGAAAGTGCACAAAGAAAGGCTTTCTTTATGCTTGGGCATAAAGAACCTGCACTGCACTTTCTTTATGCTGACGCATAAAGAACCTGCACTAAGAAAGTGTTATGGCACTTTCTTTGGGATGCCTAAGAAAGTGCACAAAGAAAGGGAAGTTATTTCCTTTCTCGACCCGCGAAAAGTGGTTGTTTGCATGGGTTGATCTTTGGTTGAAAATCTCCTCCTCGGCGCTCTTTTTTATTCTAGAGTTCCAAGTTATGGAGCATATCCTTTATGTTGTGTACTTCAATTAGGTTCATTATATCCTTCTTTCCTGTGCGAACTGCTGCAGTGAATACGACCGTGTCGCTTTCTTCTATTAGGCTGTTCTCAAGACAGAAGAGGGCGGAGCGAGGAATAAGATGTTTTTGGGGGAGAGAGGGCCATGTAACTGGAGTAACATTATACAGTATATTAAGCGAATTCGCCACATCCTCACTTGTTGTGATTGCTATGATTGGCTTTGGAAGTTTAAACCTTGAGAGCATATGCGCACTATAACCGGAGCGCGTTATCACAACTATTTTTGATATCTCATCCCTAGAAGCAATCGAGTATATTGTATTACTCAATATCTCCGATGCAGGATCCAGAGAGTTTATGTGGGTGTTGGCTTGGATTTTTGTGCGTACGTGAGAAGCAACCCTCCTCCCAACCTTCTTAATTATGCGTACGGCGTTCAATGGATACTTTCCAACAGCAGTTTCATTAGATAGAAGTATTGCATCTGCACCGTCAAGCACTGCATTTGCAATATCGCTAACCTCTGCGCGCGTAGGCAGAGGGTTCTCGATCATTGAGTAGAGAACCTGCGTTGCAACAATGCTCGGCTTTGCGTAATTATTTGCAAGTTCTATTATCTCTTTCTGTATTATGGGAACCTCCTCAGGAGGGACCTCTACACCAAGATCACCACGGGCAATCATCACACCATCCGCAACTTCAAGAATGGATTTAATATTCCTGACGCCATCCC
>Ga0315298_1000975_pt1 | contig 54328 bp, 42 predicted proteins | sample WHS_1_MG_FD_203077 | JGI IMG/M metagenome (GOLD analysis project Ga0315298, IMG submission 203077) | Extremophilic microbial mat communities from Washburn Hot Springs, YNP, Wyoming, USA - WHS_1_MG | ecosystem: Environmental > Aquatic > Thermal springs > Hot (42-90C) | place: USA: Wyoming... | reverse complement strand
TGCCCAAAGCGGAAGAGTAGCACCCGGGTCGAGGGGCCTGACCTGACCCGGCCCGGCGGCTGCTCCTAAAGGCCGCTTCTGTCCGCACGCCGGCCGCGACCGAACCGTGATCCTGAGAAACACGCACCGCCGGTTCGCCCGAGCAAGGGGCCGAAGGCAAGAGGGTTTGTCCATGCGACCTTTCACCTCGGGACGCTGTCAAAAAGAAACAAAGGAAGGAGAGGAGCCCTGGCGATGATCACGCGGTTGATGGTGGGCCCACTCGGGGCGAATTGCTACATCGTGGGTTGCAAGAAGACCCTCGAGGCGGCTGTCATCGATCCGGGCGGAGATGCCCTTCGCATCGCCTCCGAACTGGCCAGAAAAAACCTCCGGGTGAGGTGGATCCTGAACACCCACGGCCACTGGGACCACACGGGCGCAAACGCCGAGCTGCGAAAGATCACGGGCGCGCCCCTTCTGATCCATCGGCTCGACGCTCCCGCTCTGCAGGAAAGGCCGGACGGATTTCTTGAGGAAGGAAGCGAGGTAAACTTCGGAACTTACTGCCTGCGGGTGATCCACACGCCCGGCCACACCCCTGGGGGAGTCTGCCTGTTCAGTCCTGGCGCTGTCTTCACCGGCGATACCCTTTTCGCAGGCTCCATCGGGAGAACCGATCTGGCGGGCGGCAGCTACGAGAGTCTGATCCGGTCTGTGAGGGAGAAGATCTTTGTCCTGGGCGACGAGGTCCGCGTCTATCCCGGACATGGACCTCCTTCTCGAATCGGAGAGGAAAGACTGCGGAATCCCTTTTTCCAGTGAAGCCCTTCATCCCGAGACAGGACGGCCCTGCTCCACGTTAGGGCCTTGTCTATTGCAGGGCGAGGGTTTGCCCTTCCTGGCCTGCGGCCGGAGACCTTTCGGCCAGCCCTATGATTTCGTTCAGCCGATCTTTCAACAGAGCCAGCCTCCGATTCACGACAGCCAGCTCTGCGCGGACCACCTCCTTTTCGGCCTCGGTCCGGGCCCTGGCGAGTTCCTGGCGGAGGAACTGCTGAAAGTGGTTGCTTTTTTTCCATTCCTGAGCCAGGGAAAGGATTTCCTCCTCCTGTCGGTCGTCCGTCCGAAGCTGTTCTGCAGTGTTCCCGTAGCCCATGCACCCCGTGAGCATCGATCTCCCTCCGTTTCCTTCGACGTCTCTGTTTGTGCCGGATCCGGACGACGCAAATCACGCCCGAACACATCCGCTGGTGAGCAAGGCACATGCCAGGAGGGAATTCCTCCCGCGAGGACAGGCTATCCATTTGAAAATCCGGTTCTTTCTGCTCTCGTCCCCATGCCGTGACCAGTCGAGCGGGGGCAGGCCCTGTCGCGATTTCTTACGAGTTGTAAAAATCCTTGAACGGAAAGAATCAGAGGCTGGACCGCATTCAGAGTCGGTCTCAGGGTGCGGCCCAGCCCGGCATTGTGGCCGTGGACACTTGGAGGAGATCGAACCCGGCGGCGAAAAGGACAAAAGGGATCAGAACAAGGCCGACCAGGTTGAGGAGCAGGCCGGCCCTGGCCATGGTCGCCACGTCGAGGCAGCCGCTTGCGAAAACCACAGCGTTCGGCGGCGTTCCCACGGGCAGCATGAAAGCGCAGGAAGCGCTCAAGGTGGCGGGAACCATGAGCACAAGGGGGTTCACGTGAATTTTCGTGGCGGTAGCTGCCAGGACAGGGAGCATGACCGCTGTGGTGGCCGTGTTGGAAGTAAGCTCGGTCAGCAGGGTCATAAGCAGGCAGACTGCAAGCACCATCGTGACCGGGGTCAGCCCCTCAAGCCCCTCGAGCCTTGCGGCGAACCATCCCGATAGGCCGGTCTCCCTGAAAGCGCCAGCCAGGGCGAATCCGCCCCCGAAAAGCAGGAGCACGTCCCAGGGAATCTTGGAGGCCCACTCCCAATTGAGCACATAGACACGCCGGCTGCGGTCAACGGGCACCAAGAAAAGGGCCAGGGAGACCGCCATGGCCACCGTGGAATCCCGCACCGAAGACGCCCAGGGCAGGAGGCCGGACCAGCCTGGGAACCGGAATCCGCCCAGGGGGAGCGGCTCCCGGGTGAGCCACAAAAGAACTGCGACGAGGAACGCTGCCAGGGTCCAGGCCTCTCCGCGGCTCACGGGGCCGAGTTCTTCCCGCTCTTTCCTGAGAAGATCCCTCCCACGCCCTGCGCCGAGCCTTCTCACCGGAAAAAGAATCCAGCAGAGGCAAACCCACGCCGCAGCCAGAAACAGCACGGTGATCGGCAGCCCTACGCTCATCCACCGGGCAAAGCCGATTTCCGGCGCATCGGGGAAAAGCTTTCGGAGCTGGCCTGCCAGCACGAGGTTGGGAGGAGAGCCCACCAGCGTCGCCATGCCTCCAATACTGGCCCCATAGGCGATCCCCAGCATCAGGGCTACCGAGAAGTTTCTTTCCTCGCCCCGGGCCTGCCGGAGTTCTTCAGGCCTCTTCCCGATCACGCAAAGGAGGACCGAAAGACCGATCGGAAACATCATGACGGCCGTCGCCGTGTTGGACACCCACATGGAGACCGCGGCCGTGGCCGCCATAAACCCGAGGACAAGCCCCCTGGGACGCGCGCCCAGAAGACACAGCACGTTGAGAGCCATGCGTCTGTGAAGTCCCCATCTCTGCGAGGCCGCGGCAATGAAGAGGCCTCCCAGAAACAGAAAAATCGTCTGATCCGCGTAGGACGCAGCGGTCTCCTCCATTCCCAGAACATCCAGCAGCGGAAACAGAACCAGAGGGATCAGGGCCACAGCGGCCAGGTGCACAACCTCTCCCAACCACCAGCAGGACATGAGCGCGGCCACCCCCAGGAGCCTCTTTGCGGCGGGCTCCATGCCCGAAGGCGCGGGCAAAAGGAGGAACGCGAAAAACAGGACCAGACCGAGCCAGAAGAACAGCCTTTTCGCAGGTCCCAGGGACCCTCGGACAGTTTCCGGCTCGAGCTTCGCGGTCTTTTCAACCTTCTTCACTGCCTAAGACTCCCAGCGCTCAGGGCGGGGCCCCGCACCCTCCGACGCCTCTGGCGCCGGCCGCCTCAGAATTGTATCCTGTTCAAAACGAAAAGAAAGAACCATGGCTGTCCTGACCCCGCGGGAAATCGTCGTCATGTTCCTCGGCCTGGGGCTCCTCCTCGGAGCAGCCCGGGTCCTTGGCGAGTTCGCAAAGTCCCTGCGCCAGCCTGCTGTGGTGGGCGAGATCGCGGCCGGTGTCCTTCTGGGGCCTACCTTTTTGGGAGCCCTTGCGCCGGGGTTGTCTTCCTTCCTGTTTCCGCCGAACGGCGCCAACTCCCTAGTCCTTCACGGCCTGACCACGCTCTCTTTGGTCCTGTTCCTCCTGGTTGCGGGCATCGAGGTGGAACTCTCCACGGTCTGGCGCCAAGGCAAAGCCGCTCTTGGAGTCGGGCTCTCAGGGATCCTCTTCCCTTTTAGCCTCGGCTTCCTCTCTGCCTGGACTTTCCCGGACCTCTTCGGCCTAGGCGAACTTGCCGATCCGGTCGTCTTTGCGCTGTTTCTTGGAACCGCCCTTTCCATCTCGGCCTTGCCCGTCATTGCCAAGACCCTCATGGACCTCAATCTGTACCGAAGCGAACTTGGAATGATCGTCGTTACTTCTGCAGTCTTGAACGACTTGGTGGGCTGGACGGTTTTTTCAATGACCATCGGTATGGTTACCGTCCCAGGAGGATTCGGCTTCAGCGGCATTCAAGGTGCCTGTTTCGCTCTGGGCTTCGCGATTGTTCTTGTCACAGCCGGGAGATGGCTGCTCGACAGACTCCTTCCTTGGCTTCAAGCCAGAGCGGGCGGACCAGGAGGCGTTCTGGGCTTTACCCTTGCCTTTGCCCTGGTCTGCGGGGCCTGCGCCGAATGGTTTGGAGTGCATGCCCTTTTCGGCTCCTTCCTTTTGGGGGTTTCGCTGGGAGACTCGGTCCATTTGCGCGAGCACACGCGGGAAACCATCCGCCAGTTCGTGTCTTTCTTCTTCGCGCCCCTGTTCTTTGCAACGATCGGCCTCCAAGTGAACTTCGTCGAGCATTTCGACCCCTTCTTGACCCTTGTCCTACTCCTAATCGGAAGCGCGGGCAAGATCGTGGGGTGCAGGGTTGGAGCTCGGTGGACCAAGGTCCCAAAAAGGGAGGCCTGGGCGATCAGCTTTGCCCTGAACGGACGCGGCGCCATGGAGATCATTCTGGGACTGGTGGCACTCCAATATGGAGTGATCAGCCAGAGGCTATTCGTGTCTCTCGTGATCGTGGCCCTGCTGACATCGATGGCGAGCGGGCCCGCGATCCAGGCGGTTCTCCGACAGAGAGTGCTGCCCCGCTTTGTCCAGTATATGAGCCGTCAGGCCTTCTGTGGCCGTCTACAGGCCGTCGACCGCTGGGAGGCCATCCGGGAGCTTGCGGAAGTCGCAGCGGCCGCGGCCGGCCTTGCACCCGAGGCTGTGGAGGCGGCCGTGACCGCCCGGGAGCGGATTCTGCCGACCGGCCTGGGGAACGGGGTGGCCGTGCCTCACGCCCGCATGGACGGCCTGGCGCGGCCGCTCATCGCCCTCGGTCTTTCTCCCTCCGGAATCGATTTCGACGCTCCGGACGGCGAGGCGGCCCATGCGGTGTTCCTGGTCCTCGTTCCCAGGCAGGACGACGGCGCGGCCCTTCTCATCTTCGCGGACATCACAAAGAAGTTCCACGACGGCCGGACGACCCAAAAACTCCTCCAGGCGGCCGACTTCGGACAGGTCCTGTCGATTCTGAACATTTCGGGAGATGCGATCGACACCGTTTCGCAGGAGAAGCCCCCATGAACCGAACATCCTCGAAGCTCATCTGCGGCCGGGCCGGGGCGTCAGAAAGCGGATCCTTCGCCTGGCCTGGCTGCCTCAAAGAGGGCTTAAGGATTTCGTTGACAGAAGCCGGTCTTTTCAAGTAATCTGACACCGTGACGATATTCTGACACAGTGTCAGGAGCCTTTCCCCGTGTCCTCCCGTGACCGACTTTCCCGGGAAAGACAGGCCAGGATCGATCGGATCCTCGAACAGGCCGAAAGGCTGTTCGTGGACAAAGGGTACGCTTCTACGACAGTAGACGACATCGCCCGCCAGGCTGATTTCAGCCGAACCGCCCTCTACCAGTATTTCCGCAGCAAGGAGGACATGTACGCCTCCATTCTCGAGCGCTATACGGACCTTCTCGCCGACAGGGTTGCGCAAGCCACGGCGGGAAAGGCCTCCACCGCTGAAAAGATCAGAGCTTTTCTCGGAGAGATCCGGCGCATGATCCGCGAAAAGCCCGGGTTCTTCGAGCTCTATTTCATCCAGCGCCACCAGGTTCAGCCGCGCCTTTCTGAGGACTGGAAGCTCCGGCTCAACGAGAAACGAAGGCGCCTCGAGAACGTCTTCCGGGAAGCCTACCAGGAAGGAATCCGCAAAGGCGAAGTCCGGCCCATCCGGTACAAGGACGCATCGAACCTCTTTTTCGCCCAGGTCATGGGCATGATGCTTCTGCACGAGTATTACGGGGACGAGTTCGACGTGAGCCTCGAGGAGCATCTCGACCAGTGTCTGGCTGTGTACCTGGAATTCGTCCAGAACCTGGACGGCCGGCAGCCGCCCGCCCAAAGACGAGAAACCACGGCCGCCCCTTCCGAGGGCGCAGAAAGCCCCGGCAAGGGCGCCTTCGAAAACGCCCCAGGGAGGTCTTGACCATGGCACAGGCAGCCGCAACGGTTCCGGTTCTGTCGCCCCAGGAAGAGCGAATCCTGCAAGGGAGACCCATCGGCCTGGTAAGCGAGGAAGCGCAGCGCAAGAGAGCCCGGATCCACCGCATGCTCGAAGGGTTCCGGGACAAGCCGATCCGGATCAATCTGGAGCGGGCCCGCCTTCTGACCGAATCCTTCCGGCAGACCGAGGGGCAGCCTATGGTCTTGCGCTGGGGCAAGGCCCTGGCCCACATTCTGGACAACATCTCCGTCGAGATCGGCCCGGACGAACTGGTGGTGGGCAGCGCCGGCCCTGCGGGCCGGTACGCGATCTTTTTCCCGGAGCTGGAAGAAAAGTTTTTCTCCCAGCAGGTCCAGCCGAGCAAGCCGGGCGACCCGCTCGTCCTCACAGAGGAAGACGTGCGAATCATCAACGAGGAGCTGAGGCCGTACTGGGAGGGCCGGCAGTATCACACGGCCTTCGTGAACGCCCTGCCGGAGGACACGCGCAGCCTCGTGGAATGCTACTTCGTCGTGACGCCGACGGCCACGGCCCGCTCGAGCCTGGCCTGGAATCACGACTACGAGAAGGTCCTGAAGCGCGGCATCCGGGGGATCCGGGAGGAAGCGGCCGAGCGGCTGGCCGCACTGGATCCGTTGGATCCCAAGGCACGGGTGGAAAAAGAACCCTATTACCGGGCCGTGATCCTGGTCTGCGACGCGATCGTAAGGTTCGCCAGGCGGTACGCCCAGAAGGCGCGGTCTCTGGCGGAAAAGGAATCCGACAAGAAACGCAAAGAAGAACTTCTGGAGATCGCCCGTGTGTGCGAATGGGTCCCGGAGAACCCGGCCCGAACCTTCCGGGAGGCCGTCCAGTCCCAGTGGTTCATTCAGACCGTCTCCAGGCTCGAGCAGCGCATCGGCGGCACGGTCGGAAACGGCAGGATCGACCAGTATCTTTACCCATACTACGCAAAGGACGTGGCCGAGGGCCGCCTGACCAAAGACCAGGCTCTCGAACTTCTCGAATGCCTCTGGATCGGCATGGCCCGGAACGTGGAAATCTACACCACGCCGGGCAACCTGTCCTTCACGGACGGATACGCCCACTGGGAGGCCACAACGATCGGCGGCGTGGACAAGGACGGCAAGGACGCCACGAACGAGCTCTCGTACCTGCTGCTCGAATCCAAGCGGGAATTTCCGCTCAACTACCCGGACCTGGCGGCCCGAATCCACTCGGCCACGCCCGAACGCTTCCTCCACGCCGTGGCCGAGACGATCAAGGAGGGCACCGGCTTCCCGAAGCTCTTTTTTGACGAAGAGATCATCCCTCTTCTGTTGGCCAAGGGCGCCACAGTGGAAGAAGCCAACGACTACTGCATCTGCGGGTGCACGGAAGCCAAGATGATCAACCGGGACGCGGTCACCACGGGCTGCGCATGGGTGAACCTCGGCGCGGTCGTGGAAATGACGCTCCGAAACGGCAGGATCAAGGCTTTCGGCGACCGCCTTGTGGGCGTCGAAACAGGAGACCCGCGAAGGTTCGCCACGTACCAGGACCTCTGGCAGGCCTTCTGCCGCCAGCTCGAAAACGTGATGAAGCACGCCTTCGTCCAGCAATACGTGGCGGACACCCTGAAAGGGCGGTTCATCGCGGCGCCCATGTCCTCCATGCTCCACGATCTCAGCATGAAAGCTGCCAGGGACATGCATGCAGGCCCGATTGAGGGGGCTCTTTACCTGGGGTACATCGACACCCTGGGCTTTGCCACGGCCATCGACTCCCTGGCGGCCATGAAAAAACTCGTCTTCGAGGATCGGAAAGTTTCAATGGAAGAGCTTCTCGAGGCGATCGACTTGAATTTCGAGGGCAGGGAGGCGATCCGCCAGATGTGCCTGAACGCCCCCAAATACGGCAACAACGATCCTTACGCCGATGAGATCGGCCGGGCCATCGAGGAGTTCAACGTGAGGCTCACCCGCCGGTATCCCTCGGCCTTTGGCGGCGAGCTGGACATCCGGTACGTGACCATCACCGCCCACGTGCCCTTCGGAGCGATCCTGAGCGCCACGCCGGACGGCCGCAAGGCGGGCGAGCCCATCTCGGAGGGCGTGAGCCCCTCCCAGGGGGCGGACCGCAAAGGGCCGACCGCGAGTCTCATCTCCATCGCCCGCACAAAGGCCACAGGGTACAAAGAAAGGGCCGCGAGACTGCTCAACATGAAGATCTCGCCGTCGGCCGTGGCCGGTCCGGAAGGCACTCGCAAGCTCATGAGCCTCATTCGAACCGCTTGCGATCTCAAGATGTGGCACCTGCAGTTCAACATCATAAACCGCGAGACCTTGTTGGCGGCCCGAAAGAACCCCGAGAAATACAGAAACCTCCTCGTCCGCGTGGCAGGCTACAGCGCCTATTTCGTGGATCTCACGCCGCAACTGCAGGAGGAGATCATTCGAAGGACCGAGCACACCTTCTGAGGGGCCCTGCAAGAAGGAGAACCTGCATGGAAACGGGTCCGCTCCGGGGCCTGGTGTTCAACATCCAGAAGTTTTCGCTCCACGACGGCGCCGGAATCCGGACCCTGGTCTTCCTCAAAGGCTGCCCCCTCTCGTGCCGCTGGTGCGCCAACCCCGAGGGGATCTCCTCCTCAGTGGAACTCGCTTTTGATCCGGCCAAGTGCATCGGCACGAAAGAGTGCGGCCGATGCCTGCAAGCGTGCCCGTACGGAGCGGTCTTGCCGGACGCAGAGGACGGCCGGGTGAGAATCGACCGAACCCGCTGCGACCCGTGCGGCCTCTGCGCTGACCTCTGCCCGTCCCGGGCTCTGGAGCAGGTGGGCCGATGGATGACCGTGGACGAGGTCATCCGGGAGGTGGAGGAAGACAGCGGCTTCTATGCCCGCTCTGGAGGCGGCCTCACCCTGAGCGGCGGCGAACCCCTGCTGCAAGCGGCCTTCGCAGTCGAAGTGCTCAGGACCGCCAGAAGCCGAGGCATCCACACGGCCCTGGAGACTTCGGGCAGCTGTCCCTGGGAGGATCTTGAGGCCGCTTGCTGCCTTGCCGACGAGATCTTCTTCGATGTCAAGGCCCGAGACAGCGCCAAGCACCGCTCCGGGACCGGCCTGCCAAACGAAAGGATCCTGGAAAACCTTCTGAGGCTTTGCGCCCGCTTTCCCGACCGACCCCTTCGAGTCCGCACGCCCGTGATCCCGGGATACAACGACACGCCGTCCGAAATCCGGGCCATTGCCGAGTTCCTGGAGACTCTGCCCCGGCCCGTCGCGTACGAGCTTCTGCCCTTCCACCGTTTCGGCGAGCCCAAGTATGCCCGTCTGGGCAGGCCCTGCCCCCTTGAAGGGCTCGCTCCTCCGAGCCCTGGCCTCATGGCCTCCCTCAAACAGTATGCGGCCAAGAGGCCCAGGCGCACGCAAGCCGGTGTGGCCGAAGGTCCGAGATCCCCATAACGGCAAACAGGCTGAACATGGCAAAAGGAGGCCGCCTCCTTCATGTCGCGGCTCCGGCCCGGCCGTTCTTTCGTGCGGGCCGGGCTCAAGGGACTTGAGGCTTGAAAATGTCCGCCAGGGGCAGGGAGAAGGCGACCTCGGGACTGTACCGGAGATAGGTCGGGATCGGATACCGGATACCTCTTTCGTGGGTCTTTTCAAGCCCCTCGACCACTTCGGCAAGACGGCCGGCAGGAATGGCCATGGCGACCTCATGATCCTGGCACCCACCCCACACCCTGTCTCCGTTGCCCGGGATCACGACTTTCAGGGTCTGGTCGAGCCGGGCGGCCACGACACCCTCGGTGCAGGAAGCCGCCCTGCCGGAAAAGGCGCTCTCGACGGGCTTGCCGCTCCTGTGGGTGCCCGCGTGGATCAGGCGCATGAGCTGTGCGGGGTTCGCATAAACCAGAACCACGTCCGGCTCCACCCGGGTCCATTCCAGGGGAGAATAGACCACGAACTGATCCGGTGCCGACTCCAGTCTCCGGAAAGACGCCAGGGCTTCCCGCGCGGCTTCTTCGTCCCGGGCATAGTTCATGCGGGTCATGAACCGGACAGCCGCGGATTGTTCCTCCAGTCGCTCCCAGCCGTACGTGTGGGCCGCGATGGCGCACCCCACATCCTCCTTGCCGACGGCCACGGTCCATCCATAGCGCCTGGCCATGGCCGCGGCCTGGCAGGGGGCGATCCGAACCCCGAGATCCTTTTGGGGCCTTCGGGCTGCCGAAGGAATCTCGCCGGGCTTGCGGAAAAACCGAACCGCCACGGGAAACGTTTCCGGATTCACGTACTTCCTGATCTGCTTTCCAAGCTCCACCCACTCGTTCATTTCGAATCCCTCCGTGGAAACCCTTGCTGGGCGAAAAGCACGGCCGGGCAGTGCCCGTTTATGCCGGACGCTGGCTGAGGAAGCGCGCCTGACTGCTTACGCCTGGCTGCGGGGCGACGAAGAAAGTAGGCCACAGGGAAGACAGAAGAGCAAGACTGACGCAGGCGGGCTCTCTCGCCCGGACAGCCCGGGTCCCTTGCTGGTCCTCAATAGGTGCGGACTCCGTACATCTTGCCCGCGGGCAGACCGATCAGGACAAAGACATCCGGCCCCTCGTAATCCACGCCGGGCCGGCCGGGTCTGACGGCCAAGGGGCCGGGGCCCACGTCCTCGACCGTTGCCTGCTCAGGATCCAGGGGCGGCGTGAGGGAAAGAACCGCCAAGGGCGATTTCGGGCTCGGCGTCTGGACCGCCTGCTCCACCTCGAGGACCGAAAGGGTGCCGGAGTTGTACCCCGAGGCGTAGGCGCGGGTGCCGTCCGCGCTCAAGGCGATTTGCACCACGAAGTCGTTCGCCTCTTTCCCGTCCTGGCCGCTGAAACCGGTGCGGATCGGGTTTCCGGGGCCTGCGAGCACCCGGCCGGTAAGCTCAGGCACAGGATCCGGGCAGCCGGCGGGCAGATCCTCGAGGCCGGTCAGATCCAGCTCAAAGACGCTGTTGAAGGCCACGCTGCCCACCAGGGCCCGGCTTCGATCCGGCGCCACGGCGATCGCTTTGTAGGAGAGCGCGCTCAAGCCCAGGGGATAGGTGGCCACAACGCAATCGAGATCCGTGTCCACGACATCCACCGCAGCTTCGGTGAGGGGCACGGCTCGGGCCTCGCGGATGGCGAGGACCCCGCTGTCCGTGACCAGCACCTTGCGGTCGCCCAAGGGCGTGACTTCCGTGGGGTTGAACCGGGTCGTGACGATAAAGGAAGGACTCGAGGGAACCACCTCGGGAGGATCCTTGGACGGATCCCAGCGATAGACGAGAACCGTGCCGGGAGGACACACCGGGCTGCCTCCCACGGCCGTAAAGTTCGAAGTGCAAACGTAGATCTTGCCGTTGCTCACCGCTACGCCGGAAGTATAGGAGGGATCGATTCGGCTGACCGGGTTTCCGGCCGAGTCGCTCCTCGGCGGGTTCAAGAGCACGGGAAAGACAGGGACGCTCTTCTGAAGGGCAAAGGCCGCAGGACTTTCCGGGGTGGGATCAAACAGATGGATGCCTTCTCCCTGGCCGGCGAAGCCGCCGCTCGTGGTGAACATCCCGTGGGCCTGGTCGTAGAGAAACAGCTCGTCCGGACCCCCCGGGATCTTGCCGAACAGATCATAGTACGTAAAAGGATAAGGCGCGCCGCCTGGGGCATCGAGATCGAAGCGGAAAATGCCCAGCGGCGGAGCCGTGGTGATCACATAGGCGAATCCCTGCAACCCCGGAAGGTCCGGAATCTGGAGGTTCGACGGGAGCGGGCTTCCGATCACGGTCTCGCCCTCTTTCCCGATGCTCACCTCGAGCACGCTTCCACCCCCGCAACCCAGGAGAGCTCCCAACGCGCACAAGGCGGCCGCCATCGCCCTCAGGAGAGCGTGCCGCTGGCCGAGCCAACAGAGAGGCCCTTCAGAACCTGGCTTCGATCGTTCCAAGAAACATCCTCCCGGGCAAGGGGAAGTTCTGGGCGTCCCGGTACGAGACGTCTCCCACGTTCTTTACGTCGAGGCCGGCCGAGAGTCTCCGGACCCAGGGGATCTTTCCGAGGCCGGGCACGGCCTCCAGGTTCGCCTTGGCTCCGAGGTCCGCAACGGTCCTCCACTTCAGGGCAAGCTCTCCTGTGGACACGACCGGAATGGAACTCACATACTGGATCTCCCCGTACAGGCTCCCGACAGGCCGATCGATCGAGATCCTGCCGTTCACCGTGTGCCTGGGCCTGCCTGGAAGCTGCAGGCCCGTCTCCAGGCTCTGGGCGTGCAGATAGGTGTAGTTGACCGTAAGACCCAGGAACTCCCAAGGCCTGGCCTCCACATCGACTTCGGCTCCCCAGGTCCTGACCCTCCCCGTGTTCACAGGCTGCACGGTAAAGGCGCTCACCGGCAGCCAAAGGATGGAATCTTCGACGCGGCTGTGAAAGCCCGCAGCCTCGAAGAAAAACCTTGGGAGCGCCACGCCCAGCCCGAAGTCCACGTTGGTCGCCCGCTCCGAGTCGAGGTCGGGGTTTCCGCGGATGTAGCCCTGATCCGGATGGTAGAGTTCAGTGAAATTGGGCCTCCGGTAGGCTCGCTCCAGATTGGCCTTGAAGTGGGCTTTCCAGAAGAACTTCCAGACAAAGCCCACCTTGCCCGAAGGATGGGTGCCCTCCCGGCCGCTGTGCTCGAGCCTCCAGGCACCGAGAAGGCTCACCTTCCCTCCGGGCAGCACGATCTCGTCGCGGCCGTACACGCTGTTCGTGGTGCGGCCCCGGCTGCCGAATCCGGCCTGGCCTGCAGCAACCTCGTCCCGAAGCTCCTCCTGTTCGATGTCCCAGCCCAGAGCGGCCACGTGCTCGCACGCCAAGGCCTTTCCATAGAGCCCCCACTCGAGATTGCCGCCGAAAGCGTAGTTGCGGCTCAGGGTGTCGATGGGGTTCCCCAGGGAAGGGTCAGGATCCCGGAACCGGATCCGGTCGAACCGCTGAAACAAGGTGCCGGAAAGCCTAGAGGTATCTCCCAGGAAGCGGGGCACCGCAGCCTTGACGTACGTGGCGTCGCGCACGTAGCGCTGCCTGGCGTCCAGGGAGGGGTTCTCGGCAAACCCGGGCTGGCCCCGTTCAGTGTGGAAGAGTTCGTTGCTCACGTCCAGCTCGAGGTTCTTCCAGGGAGACAAGGTGAGACGTGCGAGCAGATCCTGGGAAGAGAAGTCGTTGTTGGCCCTCTCCCTCTGCTGCGGCCTTTGGAGGGGCTGGCCGCTCTCGGTCCGGATGTCCAGGGTGTCGTACGAGAAATCGCCCTCGCTCTGGAGGTGCGTGGCGCTCACGAAATACCCCATGGCACCGGTCCGGCCCCTGGCGCTTGCCGCCCCTTTGACGGTCCCAAGAGACCCGTACGTGAATAGACCATCCACCTCCGGAGTCTCGCCGGGCTTTTTCGAGACAAGGTTCACGACTCCGCCCATGGCGTCTGGGCCGTACACCGCGCTTCCTCCTCCCCGGATCACTTCGATCCGCTCGAGGCTCTCCATGGGAATGGTCGAAAGATCCACGCTTCCGCCCTGGCCTGTGTTCAGGGGAATTCCGTCCAGGAGAACGAGAACCTGCTCGGCCGAGGAGCCGCGGATGGAAACCGTGCTGAACTGGCCAAGGCCGCCCAACTGGCTCAAATGCACGCCAGGCTGCCTGGAAAGAAGGTCGGGCACGGTCCGGAAATGGGCCTGGTAAGGCTCGGTCTCGAGCACGCTGGCAAAGGAAGAAGGGTCGCGCTCGGCCTGCCGGATGCGCACAGTGCGAACGAGAATCGGCTCGAGCTCGTAAGGAACGATCTGCTCTTCCCGCTCTGCCGCCTCATCGGCCTGCTGAGCCAGAAGGCTCCCTGGCCCGAACAAAAACAGCACGATCCCCAAAAGAGGCAAAAACAGGACGCGCGGTGCGCCCTGCCCCTTCCAAGTCAGTCGCACCCGGAGCCTCCTCACCCGAGACTGAGAACCAGCCAGGCCAGGCCCACCAGGGGCGCCAGAAAGAATCGGGCAAAAACGCGGGCGTTCTCGTGACGGGCGATCCAGTGTGCCAGTGGCGGGGAGCAGCGGTAATAGGCTTCCACAACCTTGCGGCCCAGCGAGGACTTGACCAGCCAACGGTCTCGGAACGTTCTCAGCACCTGGACTTTCCCGTCCCACGCGCTCCCGTAGGCCGCCGTGGCGATGAAACAGCCTGTGCCCTGGTAGGCGTGGAGCACAGCAACTGCCTGCAAGTCGAAGCCGCCCTGGGAAAAAGCCGTGGGAAAAGGATCGTACACAGGATGAGCCGGCACCGCCGAATCGTAGGTGCTCCCGTTGCCCACCACGTCCACGATCCGCACGTACCGGATCTGTTCGAGATTGACCTTCCCGCTTGTCACCAGAGGGTGGCTGGCAAGTTCGGCCAGGTCGAAAGGCGTTCCCTGGCAGGGAGTGATGTTGGCGCCAGGGTGCTTGCCCGCGAGATTGTAGACGTTGGTCGGATCCAGGGTCCCGTAGGTATCAACCGGCTGCGGGGTCAGGGACACGGACGGAAAGCGCGCGAACTGCACTCCGTCGCTCGATACCTCGACAAAGGCCAGCTCGGCGAAAAGGCCACTGCTGCCGGAATAAAAGGAGTTCTCGAAGACCGCAAAGTCCGCACCCGGTCCGTTTGTGATCGGAGGGTCGAAGGTCATGGTGATCCGGCCGCCGTCCCCGAGGGAGACCACGTCCGCGTAAGAGCAACTGGCTGGCCCTACCACATTGTCCGGGGAGCCGTAAGAAGCATTCCCACCCCCGGGGTTCCGGATGTCCATGGGCCCTCTCACCAGATCAACGTAACCCGACGCCCAGTCCACGATCGAGGAGCTCGTATTCTCGATGCCGCTTTCGGTATAAGGGCCTGCCGCGGCACGGCCGGCCGCTGCGAGAAAGAAGGTCGCCCCCCAAGCCAGGGAGAGCGCGCCCAGCATGACAGGCCCGAGCCTTCCGCTAAGCCTCATGGGTTTCTCCTCTTGCGGCCGGGGCAGAAAGCCCCGGCCGCACTCAGATGCTCCCGCTTTTTTCAGTAGACAAGATCCAGGCCCGCAGGGCCGCTGCCTGCTTCGAGGCCGTACTGGTGTCGCTGTTTGATCCGGCCGTTCACGTAAACCATTTCAAAGACCCGGTCATCAAGGAAGGAGAGCGCGTAGGCCACTTCTCCCTGCCTGTCAAAGACGATATCCGGAACAAAGCTCCAGGGCGTGGCCGAAAGAGGTATCGGGTTCGATGGCCCATTGAGAACCGTGCGGCTCGCCAGGTGCACGGCAAAGAGTTGGGCGGCCGAGCCGTCCCCGAGCAGAGCCACTTCCTTGCCGAGGGCAATGACTCCGGGCGAACCTCCGATCGGGATGGTCGCTTCGGTGGCGAGGGAGCCGAGATCCACGATGTCCACCGAGCCAAACACTGACCACCAGTCTCCGGTGCACACGACCCACAATTTGCCTTCTCCGTCCACCTCCAAGTCCTGGGGATTCACGCCCGAGAGAAACACCGGCGTATCCTCGCCGTTCGAGGAATCTCCGTCTGCGTCGATCAACGTGTCCGTTGTCGTGTCGATCACCGAGACTGTGCCGGGTCCGTAAAGAAAAGTATTCAAGTCCAGCCCGGTGTTGGCTGTGTAGGCCCGGCCGGCGTATACCGCGATGCCTTCAGGCGCCGAAGTCGCCGGGAGCTGGATCCGGCCGATGATGGCTTCTGATCCGGACAGGCGCGGATTGATGACCGTGACCGAGCTGGAAAGCCAATTGGTCACGTAAGCCTTGAAATCATTCACAAAGGCCATGGCCCATGGACTGTCGCCGTCCGGAAGGGGGATGGTCCGAAGCAGCGCCCCGGACCCCAGGTCGATCACCTGAACGCTCGCGTTCTGGGCGCCTCCGAAGGTCCCGGAGTTGACCACAAAGGCCTCGGAACCTCGAACCACGACCCGATTGGCGCTCGGCCCGAGCGTGTTCCCGCCGAAATGGTCGGTCACCGAGGGCGGAAGGCCCAGATCCACCACAGACATGGCGCTGCTCAGCCCGTTCACCACCACCACCCGCTGGGCGTCGCTGCACCCCAGAGCGCATGCCAGGCCGGCTGCCACGATCCAGCAGAGCATCGCTCCCGCGATAGAGTTCCTTCTTCGCTTCTTCGGCTCCATGGTGCTTCCTCCTTGTTTGCCGGTTGTCGGATCCTCCTCGAGATCGCCGGAACAAACCCGCCACCGAGGCTGCGCCGGAGCCTTTTCGCCAAAAAAAAGTCCTTGGGCCCTTCGAAAGAGAACCCAAGGACTGCACCCTGATTTCTTCGTCCTTTTGGCGGAGGCTCCGCCGTTTACCGCGGCGGCTCTTTCCCCCTTCCCGTGGGCAGGTCTTCTGACTCCCGGATCTTCCTACTCCCTGCGCCTTCCCGCTCCCGAACGTGAGGAGCAGTGGCTCTTGTCAGGTTTCGTCCCCGGATACAGCGGCGGGACCGTGCCGGCCTTGCGCCCTCGCGCTCACCGGCTTCCCTTTTCAGCCCGCAATGGGCACCTCACGGGAGATTGCTATTTTACTAACATAGATCCGATTTCTCTGTCAACATCGAAGAGGCAAGCGAGAAGAAAGCTTCAGACTCCAAGCCAGGGCTCTGCGAGCAGCCCGGCAACGGCCTGTCCCTTTCCCGAGCATCCTTCTCATCGAAGCACAGGACCTGCTGCGGCGACTCCTCGGCCAGAGCCCTGCCCTTCCAGAGGCAATAGGGAAGCGCCCTGCCCACGATGACTCCGAGTCTCCTCAGGGAAGCCGCGGGATCCAGCCCGAGCCCTTCCCTTCTCGCCTTGCAGATCCTCGAGGCCGAAACCGGCCCGATGCCAGGCACGCGAAGAAGAAGCTCCCGGGGTGCTGTGGCCAGATCCACGGGGAAGGCCTCCGGATGCCTTCGCGCCCAGGCCTGCTTGGGATCCTCGGCGAGGCTCAGGTTGCCGTCGGACTCGAAGACCATTTCCTCGAGCCGGAACCCGTATCGCCTCAAGAGGAAATCGGCCTGATAGAGTCTGTGCTCGCGAAGCAAAGGAGCGGGCTCGCTCTCCAACGGAGTATCGGGGTCCGGAACCTGATACGCGCTGAAATACGCCCTGTAGAGGCCCTCGCCTCTGTAGAGGCGCTCCGTCCAGAAAAGAATGTCGCGGTCCGCCTCCCCAGCCGCGCCGACCACAAACTGGGTGGTGTGGCTTTTGGCCCGAAATCCCGGGTTCCGCACCGCCTCCCGGATCCAGCGTACCCGAGAGAGGATGTCCTGAGAAAACCTCTTCTGTCGCGCCACCCGCCCCAGCGCCTCTTCACCCGGAGACTCCAGGTTGATCGAGATCCGGTCTGCCAGTTCGGCGGCTTTTTCGATCGCGGCCCTTTCAGCCCCTGGCAGTACCTTGAGGTGGATGTATCCTCGGAACCCGAACCGTCGCCGCAGGATTTCCGCGGTGGCCGTCATGCGGGCCATGTCTTCGTCCGGACGCCCCGAGAGCGCCGAGCTCAGAAAAAGCCCCTGGACCAGGCCGGCCCTGAGCATTTCGCCGAAGAGCCGGGCAAGCTCTTCCGGAGAAAATGTTTCCCTGGGGATGTCTCTCGTGACCCGGTTGGCGCAGTAGAGGCAGTTTTTCGTGCAGGCGTTTGTCTGAAGGACCTTGAGAAGCCGGACAGTCGTTCCGTCCGGAAGCGCGGCAGGGTAAATCCAGCTCTCGGGCGAATCCGGATCTCTGCGGCGGGCCCCGCCAGGCAGCGCGCAGGCCCCGCAGAGATCGAAGCGGGCCGACTCGGCCAAAAGGCCCGCTTTCTGGATCCACTCCCTGCGCCGGATACTGAGCGCCATGACCTACTTTCCCGAAGAACCCTCCTTGTCCGGGAACACAAAGCTCGCCAGCGCGGGGAGCAAAAGCAGCGCGCCGAGCATATTGGCCAGGAACATGAAGGAGAGCAGAAGCCCCATGTCTGCCTGGAACTTGAGGGCTGAAAACACCCAGGTGCTCACGCCCACGGCCAGAGTCAGGCCCGTGATGAGAACCGCGCTTCCGGTGCTGCGAAGCGTTTCGCGGTACACTTCGCGAAGCTTCCGGCCCGGCCCCATGAGCAGAAGCATGCGGCTGAAGATGTACACTCCGTAATCCACCCCGATTCCGACCCCTAGAGCGGCCACGGGCAGGGTATTCACTTTGAGCCCGATCTGGAGAAGGCTCATCAAGCCGTTGCAGAGGACGGAAACCAGACCCAGTGGAACGACGATGCACAGGGTCACCCGGACCGACCGGAAACTCAGCAGGCAGAGGACGATCACAACCAGCCAGACCCAGAACAGAATCGGGAACTGGGTCTTTTTCACTTCTTCGTTCGTGGCAGCCATAACGCCCAGGTTGCCTGCCGCGAGCCGATACTTGTTGACCTTGGCGTCCTTTTCGGCAAATCCCTTCACCGCAGCGACAATCCTCTCGATGGTCTCGGCCTTGTGGTCCTCGGCAAAGACCATAACAGGCATGGCGCTGCAGTCCCGGTTCAGGAGGCCCGTCGAAGTTTCCACGGGCTTCACCACCTGAACCATGGTGACCGAGCTTCTCGGCAGCACGCGCCATTTCAGGCTTCCCTCGTTCCAGCCCGCGCCGATCCGCTTGGCCACCTGAGGCAGGGAAAGGGTGGACTGGACACCGGGCACGTTGGCCAGCCGCCAGTCGAAGCGGTCCATCTCCTCCATCACGTCGTACTGGATGCATCCGTCCGGGACCGTCTCCACGATGGCGCTCATGATGTCCACGCCGATGGAGAATCTTTTGGTGATCAGGTCCGCGTCCTGATTGTACCTGGAATCCGGCCGCAGCTCCGGCACGCCCGCCTGCAGATCGCCGATCTGAAGATTTCTGGCCCGGGCCAGGCCGAGGCCGAGCAGAATCGCCGCGACCACGATGATCACAACGCCCTTTCTGCGCGTGGCTGCGGCGGAAAGAGGTGCCCACATCCGCTCCCGCATGGCCATCCGGCGGGCGTAGCGATCCCGGAACTCCTCGCCGAGGCGGAGATACGAGAACAGAACAGGCAGCAGGATGAGATTCGTGAACAGAAGAAGCATGACGCCCAGGCCCGCCACAAGGGCCAGTTCCTGGATCATGCGGATCTTGATGAAAAGGATCGTAAGAAACCCCACCGAGTCCGTAATCAGGGCCACGCTGCCGGGCACCACCAGGCGCCGGAAGGCCACTCGCGCCGCAGAAAGGTTATCGGCGCCGGCCTGAAGCTCGGTCGCGTACGCGTTGGCCATCTGCACCGAATGGGAGACGCCGATGGCAAAGATGAGAAACGGCACCAGAATCGACATGGGGTCGATGCCGAAGCCGAGCATCATGAGCAGGCCCATGTCCCAGAGCACGCCCGTGGCCGAACAAAGCAGGGCGAGCAACGTGAGGCGCTGGGAGTGGGTGAACAGATACACCAGAAAATACGCGATGACGGCCGAAACGCCGAAGAAGAGCACCACGCCGGCCGCGCCTTCTGCGATGTCGCCGATCATCTTGGCAAAGCCGATCATGTGGATGTCGACCTTGTCGCTCACAAAAGGCTTGCGGATCTTCTCTTCCATCCGGCGGGCGACTTCGATGTAGTTCAATCGCTCGCCCGTGGTGGGATCGATTTCAACAAGCTGGGCGCTCACCATGGCCGCGGTAAAATCGTTCGCCACGAGACGGCCCACGATGCCGGCCTTGAGGATGTTTTCCCGTACCTGGGCCAGGCCCTCGGGTGTGGGCTGAAAGTCCGCCGGGATCACGTTCCCACCCGAGAACCCCCCTTCCACGATCTCGATGAACCGCACGTTGGGCGTGAAGATGGACTGGACCGTACTGCGGTCCACGCCGGGAAGAAAAAACACCTCGTCCGTGACCTGTTTAAGAATCTTGAAGAATTCGGGCGTGAAAATGTCGCCCTCCCGGGCCCGAACAGCGATCAGGATCCGGTTGGCCCCGCCGAAGTCGTCCCGGTACTGCTTGAAGGTCTCGATGTACGGGTGTTTGTAGGGAAGCAGCTTCTCAAAGCCTGCGTCGATCCGGATCTTGGCGGCGTAATACGTCATGAGTAGGGTGAAAAGGACGAAGCAGGTCAGCACCAACTTCCTGCGGCCAAAGATGAAATTCTCTAGGGACGCGATGATTCTGTCTCTCAGCATCGGCTGGTATTCCTCTGGCAAAGTTTTAAGAGGAGGATCCCTTCAAAAAGCCCTCGACCTGGCTCACGCCGTGTTCCCCGAACAGAAGCAGCCTGCCCGGCGCGCCCTGAATGACGGCGCCCAAGGCCTGCCGATCCGGCCGATTCATCGAACGAAAACTCGAGCCCCCGTCCGTGCTCACCAGAAGGGTCCCGCTCAGCCCCACGATCACGACCGCACCGTCCGGGGTCTGGGTTCCGCCCATGAGCGTGACGGTCTGGTCCGTGGGGATGTGCTGCCAGGACTCGCCACGGTCTGTGGAACGATAGACGTTTCCCCGCAGCCCGTAAACGAGAACTGCGCCGTTCGAAAGACAAACGCACCCCAGGAATGACCCTCGGTACGGAGTCTCCTTGAGCTCCCAACTCTTCCCTTTGTCGCCGGACCGAAAGACCACGCCGGACTCGGCTGCCACGTACAGCGTTCCATCCGGCGCACGGGCTATCGCGTTCCAGTGCCGCTCCTCCTCGTCCACGTCGCGCCGTTCCCAGGTCTTGCCGCCGTCCTTGGTTTCCAAGAAAAGCGCGTAAGCGCCCACGGCGATCCCGTGATTCTCATTTTCGAACCAAACGTCCAGAAGCGGGCTCCCCTCGTCGGGCGCGAAATACTGGCGGGTCCAGGTCTTGCCTCCGTCCGCACTGTGGAGAATCACGGCGTCGTGGCCTACTGCCCAGGCGTGCGTGCCTCCCACCGTTGTGACGGCCGTGAGCAGACTCCGCGTTGGAACTCGTGCCTGGGTCCAGCTTGCGCCGCCATCCTCAGAAAGGAGAATGTGGCCCCGCTCCCCGACCGCGATCAGGATATTGTCAAAGTGGGAGGCACCCACAAGCAGGGAGTTCGGTGCCAACCGGGCGGTTTCGGCCCATGGAATGGGGCCAAAAGCGTCCTCTTCCTCTGCCAGTCCCATGGAAGAACAAAGGACCCAGATGGCCGAACCTAAAAGGACGCCCGTTGATAGTCTGTTCGCCTTTTTTCGTCTTGTCACGCTGCACCCCTAAAGCCGGAGGGCGCGCTCCCAAAGATCGTGAGACGCCCGCCTATCCGGCCTGCAAGTGAAATCGAATCATGGGTTGGTTCCCGGCGACCCTTTGCGCCGAGCAAAAGGAAAGGAAAGAAATCTGCCGGCAGGGCCGATCCAAGGATCGGCCCTGCCGGCGTGCATACAATCTCAAGGCCCGACCTAACGCCTTCCGGCCCGCCGCATGGCGTCCGGCGTGAAATCTTCCAGGCTGTATTTCACGTTGAACTTCCAGGCCTGGGTTTCGTTGGTGAGTCCCACGGCGATGTAGCGGCCGTTCTGTAAGTCATAGCAGAACTCGCCCACAGGTCCCAAGAAAGGCAGCTCGCAGAAAACAATGCAGTGCGCCTCGTGGACGCGCCAGATCTGCCCGCGGGCATCGTAAATGTCTACCGCCATGACCTGCCAACTGTCCTCGTCGATGTAGAAGGTCCTGCGGGCGTAAATGTGGCTTGTGCCTTCCTTGAGCTTGGCGTCCACCACCCAGACCCTGTGAAGCTCGTAGCGAAGGAGATCCGGGTTGATGTGGCCGGGCTTTATGATGTCCGCATACTTGAGCCCTTTGGACTGAAGCTTGTAGGCGTTGTATCCTACGAGCTTCTCCTGCCTGCCAACAAGGGTCCAGTTGTAACGGTCCGGCGCGCCGTTGTACATGTCGAGCTGGTCCGAGGTCCTCAAGCCGTCCGAGGCCGTGCCGGGGTTGTCGTAGGCGATGTTGGGCGCCCGCCGGACCCGGCGCTGGCCCGCGTTATACGTGAAAGCGGTCCGAGGCTCCCGGACCTGGTCGATTGGGTCGATGACGAGCAGAAGCTCTCCGGCAAGCCGGGCCGGAGCCAAGACGGTCTGGAAAAAGTACAGACCCTTGTTGTTGGTACTTTCGATGGTGGCCCCAGGCTGGGCGTAAGGCAGAAGGATCTTTTCCTCCATGACCACGGGCGTGTAGGATCCGCTGGCCGTCACCGGAATCTGGCCGTACACACGATAGATCGATTCTCCCCGGAACCGGAGCAGGTGGTTCCAGATGCATTCGATCCCCTGCTTGGGAATCGGGAACGGAATCCCCTCGCCCGCGTTGAGCACCCCGTTTCCACCCTCGGCGAGTTCCGCGCTGGTGGCGTTGCGGAAAATGGCGTCGTAAATCCGCTGCGGCAGGGCGGCACTCCGATGGGACGGGTAAACCTGCATCTTCCAGGTTTCAGGGTACCGCTTGAACATGGCCTTATAGCCTTCAGTCAGTTTATCCGCGTACTGATCCATATTCTGGGCGGTGATGGTGTACAGGATCTTGTCATCCGGATACGGGTCTTTATAAGCATCCCCCTCCTTACGGCCTTCCTCGCATTTGGTGATCCCGCCGGTCCACTCGGGGATGGTGCCGTCCGCGTTTCCGGCGCGGATCGCCCCGACCGGCGTAAGCTCTCCTTTCAGTTTCGCCGCCTCCTCGGCCGTAACCTTTGCGTGCGCCGCTGTGACGGCAAGCAGCAATGCAAGCATACAAGCAACAAACGTTGTGAAGATCTTGCCCATGGTCTGTTCTCCCTTTTTCTGTCTAAGAGACCGGATGGTTGTCCCCGTACCTTAAAAAGACAAGCTGGCCGCAACCGAAACAAAATCCCGGTCGTTGAGCGAGTTGCGCTTGCCGCCGTCAAAGTAATTTGTGTAGGAAGTAACAAATCTCAACGCGTTGAGATACTCGGCCGTAAGCGTTACGGTCACGATCTTCCTGTCCTCGACGAAATTCCCGAGAGGACCCGGCGTGGTGCCGTTCACGTCATGGGAAAAGGAGACCGAAGGCTTGAGGTTGACCGAAGCGAGGACATCGTTGTAGTCCATCCGGATCGCGAGGCGATACCCCCAGGAGAAAGCATCGGCGAATCCCTCGGTGCTGATTCCGGGCATATCGATAGCTTCCGCGGCCTCGCCACTGCCAGCCAGAAAAGCTGGATTCGCACTCGTGGTAGTGCCTGGGCCGTCGTAGCGGAGTTTACTCTTGTCCTCCATGTCGAAGATCCAGTCCGCACCCACCTCGCCCAAGGCGACGACCTGGTCCGCGCCCAGCATCGGGCCGAAAATCTTGGTGAGCGTCATCTGGGGCTGAACATAGTCTTTCCTGCGGTAGCCCTCGACAACCTCGTCGAACCCCTTTGCTGTCCCGTTGCACAACTGGCTTCTGGCGAAAATGCGACCGGGGGGCGGAGGGGTTTCCCCGTCGAGCAAGTACTCGGCCGGCAGAAGAGCGTTCAACACCCCGTCCATGGGCGAAAGGCCGGCGAAGACGAGTTCCACGTCGTCCACCTGAAGGGGCTGGTCCATGTGGTAGCTCACCTCTCCCTGGAAGGCAACGCCGAAGGGAAGATTCGTGCTAAGGCTGCCGCCCACGAGCTTCAGGTTCTCCGGGAACTTGCGGAAAACTCCGCCCGTCTGGGCATAGTTTCCGTTGGAAAGCCCATACTGAAGAAGAGCGAGAAGTTCTTCGATCGTGGTCGGGCTGGTGTTGAGTCCAGGGTCGGTTCCGGTCTTGATGCACGCCAGAGGAAGCCGGCTGTGGTAATTGACGTAATAAAGCCCGAACTCGCTCTGATTCAGCCAGGGCGCGAAGTACCTGAGCGCAACGCCTCCCTGGCCCTGATGGTCCGGCTCGTCGTCTTCCAGCCGCGGGAAATAAGGGCCCAAAGGCGGAAAGACCTCGGTCGGAGGCACATCGGACGGTCCGTCAGGCGGCATCTTGCCGAAGGCCAGGTACGCTCTCGACCCGCCCGGGCTAAAAACGTCGGAGGTCGAAAAGAACGTCCCTGCGGGTTCGATCTCGGTGTTTTCCCAGTAGAACTGGTAGAACCCTTCAATGGTGAGGTCTTGCGTGATGCCTGCGCTTACGCTCACCATGGGCACGGGCAGAAGAGCCTCGCGCAGCTCGGCACCGGCCACGCGTAGGGCCGAGACATCGACCGGGTTGATGATGCTGATGCCGTTCTGGATGAAGGTGCTTTCGCCCCAGTTGAGCACCTGGTTGCCCACGCGGATCGTGACCGGATGACCGAAGAGATCAAAGTCGCCCTTGATGTATGCGTCGAGCAGCCGAATATCCATTCCGGCCCGCCGCTGGGCTGATTCGGTGAAGCTCTTCCACTCGGGCTCGAACTCCATAATGGCCCAGTCGTAAAAATAGTACATGCGGCCGAAGAACCCGAAGTTTCGCCAGGAGAGGTCCAGCTCATGGAGGACCTTCACATTGAGAGAGGTGACGTCCCACTGGTCGTAATTGAGGTCGCCGTCGTCTCCGTTGATCGAGTGCGCCTTGCCGCCGTTAGCGACTCCGATAAGTTCCGGATTGCGGTCCGAGACCCGGACCGACACCCCGGCTGAAGCCGTGGTGTCGAGGCTTCCCTGGATGCCGAAGGTCTCGAAGGAATAGGCGGCGGCCTCCTGGGGCGGCCCTGCCACAGCAAGGGCAAACCCGACCATTGCCAAAAGCGCGGCAATGTGCAGAGGTTTCCTTTGTCCGCTCGTCACGCGTGGCCGAAGGTTGGCGGCGCTTTGCATGTCCTTGTCCCCCCTTGTGGTTCGGTCACTTGTGTGCCTCTTCCGGTAATGGAGGGAAGAAGCTCCGCGCCTCGCCCCTTTCCTCTCCCCCCCCTTCCCGGACCCGTTGCGGGGAAACTAGCATCTTTCGAAAAATCATGTCAAACGGATGAACGATCCCTTCGAAAAAATTATTGGGTCCCTCCTCTTCCGCTCCCTCGGATCGGCAGCTCCCAGGCCGAACCCCGCCTTGACCTGCAAGGGGAGGCCGAGTAGTTTTGAAGGTCCGGTCGTTGCGTTGTGGGCGGGAATCCGAGGAGAGAAAACGTCAGCTTCGCGGGAGGAGGTCGTCATGGAGGAAGTGGTCATCGTCGGTGCGGTCCGAACGGCCATCGGCGCTTTTGGAGGAGCCTTGAAAGAGGTTCCGGTCGTGGACCTGGGCGCCCACGTAATCCGAAAGGCCCTAGAAAAATCCGGGCTCCGGCCCATGGTTCCCAACGCGCAGAAATCCTTTGGTCCGGATCCCTTGCGCGAGAGCGGACCTTGCGCCCCGGAAAAGAAGGCGCCGAGCTGGGACGACGCCCTCAAGCCGGTTTTCGTGGACGAAGTCATCATGGGAAACGTGGTCGGAGCTGGCCAGGGCCAGAATCCGGCCCGTCAGGCCAGCGTGCGGGCAGGCCTGCCGGTAGAGACCCCGGCCTTTACGGTGAACAAGGTGTGCGCCTCGGGCATGAAGGCCGTGGCCCTCGGGGACCAGGCGATTCGCTCGGGCGCGGCCGAAGTCGTGGTCGCCGGCGGCATGGAAAACATGAGTCTCATCCCCTACGCCTTTCCCGAGGCCCGGTGGGGAGGAAGAATGTTCAACAAGGAAATGGTGGACCTCATGGTCCATGACGGCCTATGGGAAATCTTCTACGGCTACCACATGGGGGTCACGGCCGAGAATATCGCCAAACTTTACAAAATCAGCCGCGAAGAACAAGACAAACTCGGCCTTCTCAGCCACCAGCGGGCACGCAAGGCCATCCAGGAAGGAATTTTCGCCCAAGAGATCGCGCCCCTCGAAATCCCCCAAAAGAAGAAGGAGCCTCTCCGGTTCGACACGGACGAGAGACCCATGGATACGACACTCGAGAAGATGGCCCGTCTGGCGCCGGCTTTCCTGAAAGACGGCACGGTGACAGCGGGCAACGCCTCGGGCATCAACGACGCGGCCGCAGCCCTGGTGCTCATGAGCAGGAAGAAAGCTTCCGAACTCGGCGTGCGGCCCTTGGCCCGAGTCCTGGGGTACGCTTCGGGCGGCCTCGACCCGGCCTACATGGGCCTGGGGCCTATCCCGGCCGTGCGCAAGCTTCTTGCCAAAACAGGCGTTTCCCTCTCCGACGTGGGCCGGGTGGAGCTCAACGAGGCTTTTGCCTCTCAGGCCATCGCCTGCATCCGGGAACTCGGCCTGGACTTGGAAAAGACCAATGTGCATGGAAGCGGTATTTCCCTAGGCCATCCCATCGGGTGCAGCGGGGCTCGGATCCTGGTCACGCTGCTTTACGAGCTTCTGCGACAAAAGCTGACCTTGGGTCTCGCCTCCCTTTGCATTGGCGGGGGCCAGGGAATGGCCATGCTGATCGAGGCCGTGTAGCTGCAAACTCGACAGGGACACCCCTATTCTCGAGGCCGGCGTCGGGGGGTGCTGCCGGACCTGGAAACAAAGACCCCCTCCGGCCTTCCGGGCCGGAGGGGGTCTACCTGCCATTGGTGATTTCCTGGCTCAATCGCTTCCTTTCGCCGGAACCGCCTCGCCCGTCATGGTTTTTCGAGCGCCAGGTACAAAGCGCCTTCCTGTCTTTTCACCAGGAAGAGCATCATCTCGCCCTTCTTGGTTTCCCCCACGATCTTGCGGAACTCGGCGAGGGTTTTCACTTCCTTCTGATTGACTTCCAGAATGATGTCTCCCCTTCGGATTCCGGCCTGAGCCGCAGGCCCCCTAGGATCCACGCCTGTCACAATCAGGCCCTTTTCGGAAGGCAGCCCGTGTCCCTTGGCCATGCCGGGCGTGATTTCCTGTAGCTCGAGCCCGAGATCCTCCCCCTGGCCCTGCTCGCCCTGCGCTTCCTCTGCGCTTTCTTCCGGAAGCTCTCCAAGCTTTGTCTTGATCGTCTTCTCCTTGCCCTTTCTCAAGACCTTGAGTTCCACGGTCGTCCCGGGCGGGACAGCAGCCACCATCCGGGGCAGGTCGTTGAAGCGCTCGACCTTTTGTCCCTGGAACTCGACGATCACATCCCCGCGCTCGAGTCCGGATCCCTCGGCAGGACCTCCCTGGGTGATCTCAGAGACCAGGGCCCCAACCGGCTTGTCCAGCCCCAGAGATTTGGCCAGCTCCGGCGTGATTTTCTGAATCATGACGCCCAGCCATCCTCTGGAAACATATCCTTTGGACCGGATCTGGGGCAGGACGTCCCGGACCAGATTGATCGGGATGGCGAACCCGATGCCCGCGCCCCCGGCCACAATGGCGGTGTTGATGCCCACCACTTCGCCCTTCATGTTCAGCAACGGGCCGCCGCTGTTGCCCGGGTTGATCGAGGCGTCGGTCTGGATGAAGTCGTCATAAGGTCCGGCGCCGATCTCGCGACCCTTGGCGCTCACGATCCCGGCTGTGAGCGTGTATTTCAGGCCAAAGGGATTGCCGATCGCCAGAACCCACTCTCCTTCTTTCAGCTTGTCCGAATCGCCCAGTTTGACTGTGGGCAAAGGCTTGCCCACGTCCACCTTGATCAGGGCGATGTCCGTCTTGGGATCCTTGCCCACGACCCGGGCCTGGGTCTCACTCTCGTCGCGGAAAATCACTCGGATTTCGTCAGCGTCCTTGACCACGTGATGGTTTGTCAGAATGTACCCGTCGCTCTCGATGATAAAGCCGCTACCCAGGCTCTGACGCTTGAGGTCCCCATACGGATTGATCCCTCCGAAGAAGCGGTCGAAAAATTCCTGGAAGGGGTCTTCCTGCCCCGGGCCGAATTCCCTGCCCGGGCCGCCTGGGCCTCCAAAGCCGAACCCCCTCCAGGAGGTGCGGCCTTTGACCGTCTCGGTGGTGCTGATGTTGACGACGGCCGGATCCACTGCCTCAGCCAGGGCCCCGAAATCTGGCAGACAGACCTGGGCCGCCCCGGATGCCGCCTCCTTGGACGACACGGCAGCCGGAACAGGCTCAGGTCTCGCCTGGGATTTCTCGCTTTCTCCAATGCCCAACAGGGCGTGCAGCTTACCGGTCTGCCCCAGCGAAGCGGCCAGCACGAGCCCCATGAGCACTCCGAGAAAAAGAATGCCTACGCCGGCTCCGACCCGCATTCCGACTCTGCTCTTTTTCATGATTTTCTCCGCTCCCTTGTCCGGCGCGGTTGCCGATCTTTCCAAACCCGCCCCTCCTCCCGCGCGCGGTTTCAGCTGCCAGCCTTTCCCGCTTCTTCGACAAAGCGGATCCTCAAATCGAACAAGATGCTCTCCAGCAGGCGGGACTCGTCCTCAGAAAGATTGCCCCGGGTTTTCTCCTGCAACATTCCCAAAATGTCGATGGTCTGCCTGGCAAGGGCCAGATCCCGGTCGATCTTTCCCGTGACAGGGTCTTCAGCCAGCCCGAGATGAATGAGGGCCGAACTGCTGAGCGAGATGACAAAGGTGGCGAAATTGACCGGAGGCAGATCTCGCGGGGCCCGCTTGTCTTCCTTGGCCGCCTGGGCCTTGGGTTCGGCCTCGGGCCTGGGATCCTGCTTTACCTGAGCGGCCTCGGGCCTTTCCTCTTTTCTCGGCGCACCTTCCTCGGCCGCACTTTGCTTGTCTGCGCCCGCAAACCGTCTTCTGTCGCTCACCCGAAAGGCCGGTTCCTTCTTTTGGTCTTTTTCTTGCTCGGCCATGGGATCATCCTCTCCTACAGGGTTCCCCTGAGACGACGGATCCTTTCTTCAAGAGGAGGATGCGTGCTGAACAAGGTGAGAAGGCTTTTCCCGGAGAGGGGATTTACGATGAACATGTGCGAGGTGGCCGGGTTGGCCTGCATGGGAATCCGGCGGGTCGCCAGGCCGAGTTTTTCCAAAGCGCTTGCCAGCCCAAGGGGATTGCCCGCGATCTGAGCGCCGGTCGCATCGGCCTCGAATTCCCGCGTCCTCGATATGGCGAACTGGATCAGCATGGCTGCCAAAGGCGCCAGAACGGCCATGAAGATCAAGCCAAAGACGCCGCCCCGGTCTTCGTCGTCGCGGCCGCCCACACCTCCAAAGATCGCAGCCCACCTGGCCATGTTGGCCAGCATCATCACGGCGCCGGCTAGGGTCGCCGCTATGGAACTAATCAAAATATCTCGGTTTTTCACATGGGCCAGCTCGTGGGCCAAAACCCCCTCCAGCTCCTCGTCTCTCATGAGCTTCAAGATGCCCTGGGTGACCGCGACCACGGCGTGCTTCGGGTTTCGGCCCGTGGCGAATGCATTGGGGGAATCCGAGGGAATCACGAAGACCCTGGGCGTGGGCAGACCCGCTCTCTGGGCCAGCCGCTCCACCATCCGGTAGAGGCCCGGAGCCTGAGCCGGATCCACCTCCCGGGCCCTGTACATGGCCAGGACGATTTTGTCCGAAAACCAGTAGGCTCCAAAGTTCATGATCAGAGCGAAAAGGAACGCGATGACCATGCCGGACTGGCCGCCCACATACCCCCCGAACCACAAGATGAGGCCCGTAAGCAGCCCCAAAAGAAGCGTCGTTTTCAAAGTATTCATTTCTCGCCCCCTCCCTTTGTCCGCAACAGATACCCGAGGTCCTTGTTTTTCGATCCCCGAGAGAAGCGAAAGGTTCCTTGTCCCCCGATCGTCGCACAAAAAGAGAGGGGGTTCGACCTTTCCCCCTCTCTCGTTGGATGGTTTTTCCCTCACGCGGGCTGACCGAAGGCCGCTTTATTTGGCGTCTTCGTACTCCGCGTCGATCACGTCCTCGTCCGGCTTCTTGGATGAGCCTGCCCCCTCGGAGCGCGCCCCGCCTCCACCGGCCGAAGCTCTCGCCTGGCCTGCAGCCTGCTGGTACATGATCTCGGCCAGCTTGTGGGAGGCCTTTGTGAGATCCTCCATGGCCCGCTTCATTTCGGACACATCCGCGCTGTCCGCCCGTTCGAGCACTTTCTTGGCTTTCTCCAAGGCCTCGTCGATCGGCTTCCGGTCCGAGCCTGAAAGCTTTTCCTTGTGCTCGTTCAACGTCTTTTCGGTGGTGTACACGAGGTTGTCGAGCTGGTTGCGCACTTCGGCCCGTTCCCGCTTCCTTTTGTCCTCCTCAGCGTGCCGGGCAGCGTCTTCGACCATCCTCTTGATCTCGGCCTCGTCCAGACCGCTGGAGGCTGTCACCGTGATCTTCTGTTCCTTGCCGGTCCCGAGATCCTTGGCCGAAACGTGGAGAATCCCGTTGGCGTCAATGTCGAAGGTGACCTCAATCTGCGGAATGCCCCGCGGTGCCGGCGGAATCCCAACCAGATGGAAGCGCCCCAGCGTCCGGTTGTCGGCCGCCATGTCCCGCTCTCCCTGAAGGACGTGGATTTCCACGCTCGTCTGGTTGTCCGCCGCGGTGGAGAAGATCTCGCTCTTGCGGGTGGGGATCGTCGTGTTCCGCTCGATGAGTCGGGTCATGACGCCGCCCAGGGTTTCGATGCCCAGGGAAAGAGGCGTGACGTCGAGCAAGAGAACGTCCTTGACTTCGCCGGCCAGCACGCCCCCTTGAATGGCCGCGCCCACTGCCACAACTTCGTCCGGGTTCACGCTCTTGTTGGGCTCCCGGCCGAAAAGCTCCCGCACCACCTGCTGCACCTTCGGGATTCTCGTCGAGCCGCCGACCAGCACGACCTCGTCGATGTCCTTGGGAGACAGGCCCGCGTCCTTCAAGCACATTCGACAGGGCTCGAGGGTCTTCTGGATCAGGTCATCCACAAGCTGTTCGAACTTGGCTCGGGTGAGCTTGAGATTGAGATGCTTGGGCCCGCTGGCGTCTGCCGTGATGAAGGGAAGGTTGATTTCCGTCTCCTGAGTCGAAGAAAGCTCTATTTTGGCCTTCTCGGCCGCTTCCTTGAGCCTCTGCAGGGCCATGAGGTCCTTGCTCAGGTCGATGCCCTGATCCTTCTTGAATTCCGCGATGATCCACTCAATGATTCTCTGATCGAGGTCGTCGCCTCCCAAGTGGGTATTTCCATTGGTGGCTTTGACCTCCACCACGTTGTCCCCGACTTCGAGAATGGAAATGTCAAAGGTGCCGCCACCGAAGTCGTACACGGCTATGGTCTGGTCCTTCTTCTTGTCAAGACCGTAGGCGAGCGCCGCGGCTGTGGGTTCGTTGATGATGCGGCGTACGTTCAGGCCTGCGATGGTTCCCGCGTCCTTCGTGGCCTGGCGCTGGCTGTCATTGAAATAGGCGGGAACCGTGATGACGGCGTCCGTCACCTTCTGGCCCAAATAATTCTCAGCCGCCACTTTGAGCTTCTGCAGGATGAGCGCCGAGATTTCGGGCGGGGAAAACTCCTTGTCCCGGATCTTCACCCTCACATCCTGGTTCGGCGCGGCCACCACTTTGTAAGGCACCATGGCGATTTCGGCCGCAACCTCGGAGTATCGGCGGCCCATGAATCTCTTGATGGAGTAAACGGTATTCTGAGGATTCGTTATGGCCTGCCGCTTGGCAACCTGGCCCACAAGTCGCTCCCCGTCCTTGGTGAAGGCCACGACCGATGGGGTCGTTCTGCCTCCTTCCTCGTTCGGGATAACGACCGGATCGCCTCCCTCCATGACCGCAACGACCGAGTTCGTCGTACCCAAGTCGATGCCGATGATCTTTCCCATGAGATCGAACTCCTTTTTCCAGCGTTAGGCCCCCTGGTTTTTGTGCGACGGGGGGTCAAAATGACCTTCCTGTGATTCCAACCGGCGCCCGCAAGGTAAGCATCCGTTAGGGGGGTGTCAAGGTTTCTTCATAAAAGAGGCCAGTTTCTCGACCACTTTGGCTTTGTCTTCCCGCCTGAGGAGTCCGATCCAGCCTTCTCCCTCGGTCATGGCGTAAACATGATCCTTGTCATTCTCGGGTCCCGACGCCGAGAACAGCAGGGTCCCCAGGGTCTTTTCCTCCCCCTTTTCCTGCTTTTGCTTAACGGAGATCCTGTATTCGGGCTCGGCCAGCCCGAAAGAAGCCAGATCCCCTTTGTGGGGGCCTACGAAACCGTCCGCCTGCAGCGAGGAAAGGGCGTCAAGGAACGAATTCATGGTTTCCCCTTCGACCTTGCCCCCCCGCTTGGGCTTCTCGAGGTCCCAACCCTCCTGCGCCCTTTTGACAAGACCAGGCCCATCAGGCCCCTGCCACTCCACCGAATCCACTTGGTAGCGGTAGAAGCTGAGGAGCTTTTTCTCCCGCAAAGCGTCGGGGTCGGCGGGAACCTCCTGGTCCAGAAACTCGCAGGAGAGGCCATAGAGGGTCGTGTCGTTTTCCGCCAGAGCGTAACACCGAGGAGCGCCCGCTTCCCCGGAGCGCCCGAAAAGCACAGTTCCGATTGGCGATGTCTCTGACTTTTCGGTCTGTTCCGAGCCGCCCTTTTCGCCGCCCTGTTCGGCCTTTTTCGCCAGCTTCAGCTTCAAGGCAGGCTCAGAAAGGCCATAACGTGCTTTTTCCGCCTCGCTCTGCGGGGCCGGGAGGAACTCCTGGGCCTCCAGGCGGCTCAGCGCTGTCAGCAAAGAATTGACCTTGCCCGAATCCGCCCTAGCCTCGTAAGGCTCCACGAGGCGCCACTGGTTGGCCTCGGTCTTGTCGAGCGCCGCCTTTGCCCCCTTCCACTCCAGCTCGAGCCTCGCCACCTCCCACGTCTTTACGGGCATGACCTTCTTTTCTCGGTAATCTTCGGGCTTCTGGCGCAGAGCCTCCAGAAAATCGGTCCGCAGACCGACGACCATGGGACGCTCGCCCCGTTTCGCGTACACATATTCGGCCTTCTCCTCGTCGGAATAAGTGCTTCCCACAAGGAGCGAGGCCTGAGCCTGGTCCGGGGTCAAGGTCACTTCGATTTTCCAGCTCGGATCAGAAAGGCCGAAGGGCTTCAGGTCTCCCGCCTCCTCGGCGTGGAAGGCCACTGCGCGCAGCCCCAGGAGCTTTGTGAGAAGATCTGTGACCTCGCTCTCAGAGGCCCGGCCCTGGAAAGGCTTCCGGACCTGCCACAACTCGCCTTCCTTGGCCAGTTCGAGAACGAGTTCCCGGCCCCGGAAGATCCTCAAGGATTCGACCGAATCCCTTTGAAAGGTAAAAAGCTTCTTTTCGCGGAACTCCAAAAGGTTCCGGTTGAATTGGCTTTCCAGGCTGGTGCTGAGAAGGACCACCCGCTTGTCCCCCTCCCGCATCGCGTAGGAATTGTATCCAACCGGGCTTTTCTGGCCCACCAAGAGCGTGGCTGGGTTCTGGCCCTCCTTCAGGCGGACCGTAATCTTGGCCAGAGGCTTGTCGAGACCGAAAGAGGAAAGGTTTTCGGGTTCTTCCGAAACCACCTGTTCCACTTTGAGACTTTTCAGGGTGTTGTACATGCTGTTCAGCGTCGTTTGGTCCGCATCCGTCTTGACGGGCTCCACGATTCGCCACTGCGGCTCCTGGGCCGTGCCGGGGGAAGCCCCTTCGGTCTTCTCCGCCTTTTCAAAAACGAAGGTGCCATGAGGATTCTCTACGGTCATGCCCGCCACGTTGTCCCAGGTCAAGTCAAAGACGGTTTTTTCCTTTTCCTCGGCGCTTTTCTTCTCCGCCGGCTTCTTGATTTCGAAGTAATAGACGTACCCTCCGAAAATCAGCAGCAGCAAAGCCGCCAGCAGCGTGGTGCGGAACTTCATGCCTCCATCACCTCCTTCGCCACCAGATGGCCAGGCCGAACAGCAGGAGAGCCTCGGGCAGAATGAGCACCGAGAAATAAAAGACGTTTCGGGTTTCTTGGGGTGTCATGGTGACCCTGGATCCCCGGGTGGCCTTGGGTCGGATGGAAATGTACTCCTCTTCGCCGGCCAGCCAGTTGACCGTGTTCAAAAAAAGATCCGCGTTGTACATCCTCGAGATCCAGGTGTTGTTGACGAAATCCGAATCGCCGAAAACCACAATTTTCGCCGAGGCCTCACCATAGTCCGAGCTTTCTTCTTTCTCCTTATCCTTGTCCTTGTCGGCCCGCTCGGCCTTAGCTGTGAGAGCGACCGCAACCGAGACCGGCCCCGACAGGTCCTCGCCGCTCCGGGAGACTTGGCTTTTCTGAAAAAGCGTGTCGAGGTCGGTCTCGGCCCAGCTCTGGGGACTCGTCTTGGCCAGAGAGACCGCGGTCACCCCCTCGGGCAGGGGTTCTGCGGGCTGGACAGAGCGCACCAGGTGAAACAGCACCTGGCCCTGGAAGTCCTGGGTGATTTCATGGGAACCGAACGTTTCGACGATTGGGTCCACCCCGAGGGCCGGTCCCTGGAACAGGCGCAGGACCTGATCCACCACTACGTCGTTGCCCACCTTGACGCCCCATTTCTCAAGAAAAGTGTCCAGACCAGGGGCGCCGGCCGGATCCAGCAGAAACAGGGCGTCTCCGCCCTTTTTCAGGTAGCGCTCGAGGGCCTCGATCTCGCCCGTCTCGAGGGCCTTCTTCGGGCCAGCCACCACGAGAACAGCGCAATCATCCGGCACGTTTTCCTGGGTGAAGAGCTTGAGATCCTGAACCTGATAGCTCTCGTTCTCGAGAGCCTTTTTCACCACCTCGTAGCCGTTCTCCTCCTGGTTGTCCAAGCCGGGTTCCCCGTGGCCCGAAAGGAAATAAATTTTCTTCTGTTCTTGCTTGGCCACCTTCAGGATGGCGTTTGTGATGTCTTCCTCGGAGGTGCCGGTGATCTTCGTGTTCCTCTCCCCGCACTTCACCACAAGGATGTCGCTCTGGGTGACCTCGTACTGCTTGGCCTTTTCCGGATGCTTGACCGGGTCGATGAATTCGTAGCGGAACCGATTCGAGGCATGGGCGTAGTTCTTGAGAAGATCCTCGAGCTTGCTCCCCTTGCCCATCTGAAAAAAGGCCAGCACCTCGACGTCGGACTTGAGATTGTCGAGCACCTTCCGGCTCTGGCTGGAGAGGCTGAACAGTCCCTCCTCAGTTAGATCCTTTCGCCAGGAATGGGCGTTGGAGACCACGTTCACCAGAACCAGGAGGGCCAGGAAGATGGCTGTGTAGAGAACCGCGTTGGCGCCGTAACGAGTGGATCGTTCGCCCAGGGAGGACCAGACGCCGCCGAAATTCACGATCAGGCTGAACAGGACGAGGGCCGACCCGCCGCCCAAGTGCAAGATCGTATAAAGCGAAAAGTCCTTGGTGAACAGGTACTCCGCCAGCCCGAAAAGCAGCAGGAGGAGCCCGCAAAGCCCCGCGATCTGGCTCGACTTCTTCATGAGATCCTACCTCCATCTGAACGATTCGATGGACCGCTTGGTCAGGAAGAGCGCGAACAGGATGAAGCTCAGGAAGTACACGAAATGCCGGCTTTCGAGCAGGCCTTTGGAGAAATCGTTGAAGTGTTCGATCAAGGAAAGATATTCCAGGACCTTGCCGGTCGTGGATCCCACGGTCTCGGAGGGCCACCCGATAATGAAAAACAGCAGGAGAGACACAAAGCAGATGACCGCGGCCACAATCTGGTTTTCCGTGATCGAGGAGGCGAAGAGCCCCACGGCGATGAAAGCGGCGCCCAGCAGGAACAGTCCCAGGTAGCCGCTCAGGATCGTGCCGAGCTCGGGCGCCGGCGAGCCGTAGTGAAACAGGATCCAGGGGAAGATCGCGGTGAGCAGAAGCATCAAAATGAAAAACGTCAGGCTCGCCAAGTACTTCCCCGCCACGATCGCATCGACCGAAATCGGCGAGGTGAGCAGAAGCTCGTCCGTCTTGAGCTTCTTTTCCTCGGCGAAAAGCCGCATGGTGATGAGCGGGATCATGATGAGGAGCACGACGGTCATGTTGTAGAACAGGGGCGTCATGACCATCTCGTTTAAGTTCATTCGCATCGCGATATCGGGCCTGCGCATCATCTCGTACATGCTCAGGACCCGGTTGAACTGAAGCAGAAGGTTGAAAAAGAACCATCCGGTCAGAACCACATAACCGGTCAGGACCACATACGCCACCGGAGAGACGAAATACGATCGGAGCTCCCGGCCCGCCACGTGAAAGACGTCCCTCACCCCTTTCATTGCACGTCCTCCGTCGTCAGCTTGATGAACACGTTCTCCAGGGTCTCCTTTTCCGTGATCTTCTCCAGGGTGTCGTCGGCCACGATCCTGCCCCGGTCGATGATGAGCACCCGCTGGCAGATCATGGTGACCTCGGGCAGGATGTGCGTGCTCAGGATGATCGTGTGGTCCCCGGCCAGAGACTTGATCAACTGCCTGATTTCAATGATCTGCTTGGGATCCAAGCCGATCGTGGGTTCGTCCAGGATCAGCACGTCAGGGTCGTGGATCATGGCCTGGGCCAAGCCAACTCTCTGGCGATACCCTTTTGAAAGCTTGCCGATGATCTGGCTGCGCACGTCCGAAAGCCCGCACCGATCCAGGACGCGGGCGAGGGCCTCCTTGCGTCCTTTCCTGGGCACGCCCTTGATCTTGGCCACGTACAGGAGATACCCCTCGACCGTCATCTCGGTATACACCGGCGGATGCTCGGGCAGATACCCGACTCGTGCCTTCACTTTCATGGGGTCGGAGAAGATGTCGTAGCCCGAAATCTTCACTTTCCCGCTCGTGGCTGGCAGGAAGCCGGTCAGGATCCGCGTGGTCGTGGTCTTGCCAGCCCCGTTCGGGCCGAGGAAGCCCACGATTTCCCCTTTTTCGATTCGGAACGACAGGTCCTCGACAGCGGTGAAGTCTCCGTAGCGCTTGGTAAGGTTCTCCACTTCGATCATGTGCGGCTCTCCTCGCGGGGAAAGGGAAACGGATCAGCGGAGGTTTCGCTTAATGTAATCTTTGACTTTGTCAAACGGAGTGGGTTCCTTCGAAATCGTGACCGTCGTGTCGCCTCGGATTTCGGCCAGTCGTCTGAGAAGAGCTTCTTCCTCGGCAGAAAGATTGACCGGGGTCCTCACGAACACGTGGACGAGCAGATCGCCCACCCGACCCGTCCGAAGGCTCGGCATCCCCTTTCTGCGAATGCGCAAAACGTCCCCGGTCTGCGTGCCCCTGGGAACCTGAAGCTTTTCGGTCCCATAGAGCGACGGGACCTCGATTTCAGCTCCCAGGGCCGCCTGAGTGAACGAGATCGGGATCTGGCAGTGCAGGTCGTCGCCATCCCGTTCGAAGAATTCGTGGGGCTCTACGTGCAGCACCACATAGAGATCGCCCGGCGGTCCTCCTGCGATCCCGGGGCCGCCCTCTCCGGAGAGCCGCAGCTTGGATCCGGTGTCCACGCCGGGAGGAATTTTGAGCGTTACGGACTTGGTCCTGAGAACCCTGCCCCGGCCTTTGCAGGCTTTGCACAACTCCCTGTATCTGACCCCCTGACCCTGGCAGTGGCTGCACGTCGTGGCGATCGTGAAGAACCCTTGGGTGTGTCGGATTTGACCCGAGCCGCCACACTGCGGGCATCTTTCCGGTGGGCTGTCCTCAGGATGGCCGGCGCCCTTGCAGACCTCGCAGGTCTCCTCCTTCTGAATCTCCAGCTCCCGCGTCTTGCCGAGCGCCGCCTCTTGCAGCGAGATGGTCAGGTCATACCGCAGATCGTCTCCACGCTGGGGACCCCCACGCCTGGCCCGACGCCCGCCCCTGCGAGGGCCGAAGTCGAAAAACTCCTCGAAAATACTGGAGAAACTTGAGAAGATCTCGTCGAAGCTCGTGAATCCCTGGAACCCGGAGCTTCGCAGGCCCTCGTGGCCGAACCTGTCGTAGAGACTGCGTTTTTCCGGGTCCCGAAGGACCTCGTACGCTTCGGCGGCTTCCTTGAATTTCTCTTCCGCGTCCTTGTTTCCAGGATTGCGGTCCGGGTGGTATTGGAGGGCCAGTTTTCGGTAGGCTTTCTTGATCTGCTCCTCGGAGGCGTTGCGGGGCACGCCGAGGACCTCGTAATAGTCACGCCTGTTCACGGCCAAAGACCTCCTTCAGGAGTTCCTCTGCGCCCTTTGCCCCGTCTTCATCCCCTGCCTTGCGGAAGGCCCGTGCGGCGTGGGAATACTTGCCGAGTTCCAGAGCCCGCTTTCCGAGGGCAAGCCAGAGCGGCCGCGGGTCCCCGACAGGGTCGCCTTTCAGGGCCATCTCCAGCAGCGTGCTGTCGCCCTGCTCGACTGCCAGGGAGCGCAGTCGGGCCCAGCCCTGCCGGTAGGAGGCCTTGCGGAAGAACTCAGCCGCTTCGTAAACCCGGCCAGCCTCGAGGAATCTTTCCCCCACGGCGCCCAACTCCTCTGGAGGGAGCTTCTTTTCGTAAAGAAGCTTCCTCTTCTCGTGGCTGTCCGGCAGCGGCTTGTTTTTCATGGGGACCGTCCGGGCAGGCGAAGAGCCCGGCTCCAGCAGGAACCGACGTATTAAAATAAGGACGAGCGGCGGGAAATCAAGACGGAAACCCGCCGAGTTCCAAGGTCACGTAGTAAAGGTACCTTCCCCGAAGAATCTGAATCGTCACGTTCGATCGGAACCGCAGTCTCGCGTACTCCCGCCTGAACTCCTTCAGGTTTCGGACCACCCGGTCGTTGAGCTTGATGAGCAAATCCCCGGGCCTGAGCCCAATCCGGTCCGCCTGGCTGCCCCGGGCCACAGCATCCACCACAAGCCCCTCCCCATACCCTGCCCGGCTTCCAGGGCCCGTGGCCTCGGCCAGCCGAATGCCCAGAGTGGCTAGGCAAAGAGCATCGATGACAGCGTCTGGAAGCACCTCAGCGGTCAGAACCGATTCCAGATAGCTCCCTTGCCGGAACACGCGGAAAGGCACCCGGTCGTTCGCACGGGTCTGCTGCAAAAGTTGGCGGAAATCCTCAGGTGTGGGGCCTTCCGTTTGCCCCACGCGAACAAGGATGTCCCTACTCTTGAGACCGGCTTTTTCGGCCGGACTGTTGGGAAAGACCTGTGATACCAGCAGACTGGCCCGGCCCGAAAATCCGAGATAGGCGGCCAGCTCTGGGGTGAGGGGCTGAAACTCAAGGCCGAACCAAACTGGCTGCACTTCCCCATAGGCCAACAGGTCCTCGACGATGCGGCGGGCCCGGTCCACGGGTATAGCGAAGCCGATCCCTTGTGCTTCGCCATAAATGGCGGTGTTGATGCCCACGAGCTCTCCCTGGATGTTCAGAAGCGGGCCTCCGCTGTTGCCGGGGTTGATGGCCGCGTCGGTTTGGATGAAATCCTTGTAGGTCTGCTCGCCGACCTGGATCGACCGGTTCAGGGCGCTTACGACACCAGTCGTCACGCTGTGGGACAAACCAAAGGGATTTCCAATGGCGACAACGGTCTCCCCGATCATGAGGTCCGAGGATCGGCCCATGGGAATCGGCTGAACATCAGTATCAAGGGCAATTCTGAGCACGGCCAGGTCCGAGTCCGGGTCTGCGCCCACGAGGTCGGCCAGGAATTCCTTGCCTGAGGCCAGCGTGGCGTGGATCTTGCTCGCCTTGAGAACCACGTGGTGGTTGGTGAGCACATGGCCCTTTCGGTCGATCAAAACCCCTGAGCCCAGGCTCCTCCTGCGGATCCGGCTTTCCCACTGGGGCGCAAAAAACCGATTGAAGAAATCCTCCCACAGAGGATCTCGAGGACCTCTGAAAAAAGGATACGCCGGCTGGCCTTCTTCAATCTCGGTCGAGATGTTGACCACGGCCGGGCTACAGCGCTCGACGATCTCAACCACTGGCGTTCTGCGGGCCGGCCGCCCGGATTCCTGCGCGATCCCCCCAGCCTCCCAGGTCAGCAGAACCACGGCGAGGAAAGCCCACAAGACCAGCCGGACCCCTGCAACTCTCCCCTGACCCAGGGAGCGGGATCCGGCCAGGACCTTTGTGGACCACGGGCCGCGCGGCAAAGAACCCTTCGCTCGCACTCAGGGACCCTCCTCCGAACAAAAAAGGCTAGGCCGGGAATCGGCGATGAAGTCCTCATCTTAGGCCTCTCCTTCCGGGTGTCAAGGAGCCCCGGGCGCCCTTGGGTGCCCGACAATGGCCACGCAAAGGCCGCCGTTCGGACAGCCCTCTCCGAAGCTATCCGCAGAGAACCCCAGGAGCCACCATCCAGAGCAGAACCCATCGCCGCGCCGAATCCCGTTCCAGGCAGGCCGCGCTCCCGGGCAGAAACCGCACCAGCTCAGGCTCTTCCCGCCCGATGAGGAGTCTCGAGACCAACCTTGAAAGGAAAGGAAGGTGGCTGACCCAAAGGACCTCGCCCTCGAGGGAATCCAGCTTCTCAACGGCTTCCTCGACCGGATCCTGAGGCCCCAGGCCTCTGACCGCTTCGGGTTTTCGCCCGGCCGCAACCGCACGAGCCAGGATCTCGGCGGTCTGGGCGGCCCGTTTCTTTCCGCTCTCCTGAATCAGATCCGGCCGCAAGCCGACCCTAGCTAGCCAAGACGCCACCTTCTCCACGTTCCGGACGCCTGTTTCAGACAGCCCCTGGGTCGGATCCACTTCCGCCGGAGCGGCCTCGCCGTGCCGGACAAGAATAAGGCGCATTCCTCGTTCCTCCCCCCACGGTTGCAAAAGTTTGATATTGATTTCCTGACCGATTTGTCCTATTCGAATCTGGTGCCTGTGTATCGTCATTTCCAGAGGCCGTCAACATCCGCCCGCCTTGGAGGAACTCCGGTGGAAATCCAATATCTGCCCGTCGCCGCCAGTAGACTGCCCTCGATCGACTTCCAGCACCTGGGCTTCGGCGAGGTCTTCTCGGACCACATGTTCCTCATGGAATTCGAGGGCGGCGCATGGAAGTCCGCCCGCATTGTGCCTTTCGGCCCCATCGAAATGCTGCCTTCCGCGTGTTGTCTCCATTACGGACAGATTGTGTTCGAAGGCATCAAGGCATTCAGGACAGCCTCGGGCTCGGTCCAGATTTTCCGGCCGGACAAGTACCACGAAAGGTTCAACCGTTCGTGCCGCAGGTTGTGTATTCCCGAGATCGACTTCGACACGTTCCTGACAGCTCTGAGGGAGCTCGTGGCCAAAGACCGCGACTGGGTCCCGCGCCAGAAAGGGTATTCCCTCTACATTCGGCCCTTCGTTTTTGCTTCGGACAGCTACATCGGCGTCCGCGTGTCGAAGACATACCGATTCCTGATCATCACTTCGCCTGTCGGGGCCTATTACAAGGAGGGCTTCAACCCGGTGAGCCTTATCACCTCCACCGAGTATATCCGGGCCGCCCCGGGCGGGCTCGGCATGGCCAAGACGCCGGCCAATTACGCGGCCAGTCTGCTCCCAGCGCAGGAGGCGATCCAGAAGGGATTTTCCCAAATTCTTTGGCTCGACGCCACCGAGAGACGCTACATCGAAGAAGTGGGAACCATGAATATCTTCTTTTGCGTGGCCGGAAGGCTCCTGACCCCGTCCCTGGAGGGAACCATCCTGGCCGGCATCACGCGGGACTCGGTCATCCGCATCGCCAAGGACTGGGGGATCCCCCTGGAAGAACGAAAGATCTCCATAGAAGAAATCATTGAAGCGTCCAGGAAGGGCAGCCTCCAGGAGGTGTTCGGGACGGGCACCGCGGCCGTCATCTCTCCGGTGGGGCTTATCCGTCACAGGGAGGAGTCCATCACGATAAACGGCGGCCAGACCGGTCCGCTGGCCAAGAAGTTCTACGAGGAGATCACAGGAATCCAATACGGCGAAAAGCCTGATCGGTTCCATTGGTGCGTATCTGTCGACTAGCCCTTGCCACGGTTTTTTCAAGTTTGCGTCCAGGTGCCCAGCCATTGTCCAACAAAAGCAGGAGGGGCCACGACGGCAAAGGCAAAGGTCCACTGTGTGGAAGCCGGAGTCTCCTGTGACAGGAGGGGGTGGCGCATCGATTTGCTCCGGGCTTGCGGTTTGCAAAACGAAGGCATCGGCGATCTTCACGCTGTGTCTCTGGAACCCGGAGCCTGCCGGGGAAACCACTTCCACCCCGGCAGCCGTGAGTGGCTCCTTGTGTTCGGCGGGCCTGCGGTGCTCGCCTGGAGGGAGAAAGGCTGCGCGGGAGTCGAACAGATCTCAATCGAGGGGAACGGCCCTCGGCTTTTCGAGATTCCCGCCGGCGTCGAGCACGCTCTCCAAAACCGATCCGAGCGCAGAATCTATCTGGTCGCTCTGCGGACCGCCGGCAAGCAGGAAACAGTCCCGTGCAGGCCCCTGTTTGAGGAAACGCCTTAACAGACTCGATGCAAAGGAGAAATCCCCATGATCCATCCGAAACAGTCCCTTTTTGCAGCCTGCGTTCTGCTCTGCTGGCTCTTTTCCGTCGGGTGCAGCCGGGGTTCCGGCAGCGCCGTGGACCTCCGCAAGTTCCCCCTTGATTCCATGGAGGGCGTCCTTACGAGGTCCGGCGTGATGCTCGACCGGGAGCACTCCGGGGACGGCAACGGCTCTCTTCGCATCGACGCCACGGACTCCACGGTTGTGCAGCTTTTCGAAGTGGCCGATCTCGACGTGGACGAAGCGCGGCTGATCTACCGGGCCAAAATCCGAACCGAGAACGTGACCGGCCAGGTCTTTCTGGAAATGTGGTGTCGTTTTCCAGGCCGGGGGGAGTTCTTTTCTCGAGGTCTTCAGTCGCCTTTGAGCGGCACGACCGAATGGACGAGCGCGGAAACGATCTTTTTCCTGAAAAAAGGCGAAAAACCGGACCTCGTGAAGCTCAACCTCGTTATCAACGGTTCAGGCACCGTCTGGATCGACGACATCCGGTTGCTCAGGGGCCCCCTGTCCTGAGAGGCCGAAGACGCCTTTTGTGCTCTGTTTCGTTCATGCGGTCTTGATCTTCGCCGCTTCTTCCAGGCCGAGTTCCTGGATCGCGATCTCCCGCATCCGGAACTTCTGGATCTTGCCCGTCACTGTCATGGGGAAGGCATCGGCCGATTGGACGAACTTCCAGTACCGGGGCACCTTGAAATGGGCGATCCTTCCCTTGCAGAATTCCCTGGCCTCCTCCTCGGTCAGGACCTCGCCCGGCCTGGGGAGAACCCAGGCCATGAGCTCCTCGCCGTACTTGGCGTCCGGCACGCCGTGGACATACACATCCATCACCTTGGGATGGGTTCTCAGGAATTCCTCGATTTCCCGCGGATAGAGGTTCTCGCCGCCCCGGATCACCATTTCCTTGATGCGGCCCGTGATCTTCACGTATCCCGCGTCGTCCATGGTTCCCAGGTCTCCGCTGTGAAGCCATCTGCGTGAATCGATGGCTTCGGCCGTGGCCTCCGGATTGTTGTAATAGCGGTTCATCACCTGGTAGCCCCGGAAGCACAGCTCTCCTTGCTGTCCTCGGGGCAGGGTGGCGCCCGTGACAGGATCGACGATTTTGAGCTCCTGCCACGGCATCACCCGGCCCACCGTGGAGACCCGCCGCTCGAGGGTGTCCTCAATCCGGGTCATGGTGGTCACGGGCGAGGCCTCGGTCTGACCGTAGGCGATCACGACTTCCCGCATGTTCATCTTGGCGATCACCTCTTTCATGGTCTCGATCGGGCAGGGAGCGCCGGCCATGATCCCTGTCCGAAGCGAGGAGAGATCGTATTTTCCGAAGTCCGGATGATTCAGCTCCGCGATGAACATGGTAGGCACGCCGTGCAGGGCCGTGCATTTCTCCCGGGAGACCGCCTCGAAAACCGCCACCGGATCGAAGACCGGCGCCGGGATGACCATGGTGGCTCCGGTTGTGACGCAGGCCAGGTTCGACAGGACCATGCCGAAGCAATGGTAAAAGGGGACCGGAATGCACAATCTGTCCTTTTCGGTAAAGCGCAGGATCTTGGCGACGTGGTATCCGTTGTTCAGAATGTTGAAGTGGGTGAGGGTGACCCCCTTGGGGAACCCGGTTGTGCCGGATGTATACTGGATATTGATGTCGTCGTCCGCATCGATCGCAGCCATACGCCTCTGGAGTTCCTCCACGGGGACCTGCCGGCCGCTCTCCAGAATGCTTTCGAAGGAGAACATGCCCGGGTGCTGCCGGTCCATGAGGATCAGATTGCGCAGATAGGGCAGGGCACGACTCTTGAGTTCTCCGGGTCTGGAGCGCTCGGCCTCGGGGCAGATCTCGAGGAGCATCTGCCGATACAGCGACTGTTTGAACGAATCCATCAGAATCAGGGTCTGCGTCTGGGACTGTTCGAGAGCGTACCGCAGCTCGTGGGTCCGGTATGCGGGGTTGATGTTTACGAGGATGGCGCCGATCTTGGCGGTCGCGAACTGCGTGACCACCCATTCCCACCGGTTCACGGCCCAGATGCCAACCCGGTCTCCCTTCGCCACGCCGAGCTTCATCAGACCTCGGGCGAGTTCGCCCGTGATCTGGTCGAACTCCCGATAGGTGAAACGCCGGTCCTGATAGACCGAAACAAGCGCATCGTTTTCCGGGAACCGTGCGGCAATTTCCGCAAGGAAGTCTCCGATGGGACTGTAGAGAAGAGGCTCCTCGGTGCGGCCGCAATCGTAACTGAGCGCCTGGGTCGCCATGTGTTTGTCTCCCGTAGTTCGTGGGTCTCCCTCCGTCTTTGACTCTACTGTTCCCAAGGCGTTTGACTGTGTCAAGTCGACTCGAAGTGCTGTAGAATGATTTGTCGCGATTCCGACGCCTCTTTTGGCGGGCATCCGGCCGCCCGGGGCATACCTCATCGCCGGCCACCGGCAGAAAGGCAGGCAGCCATGCGCATCCGAGGCCGAACCCTTTTCCTCCCGTGCCTTCTGTTCTTCGCCACAACCGCCCTCTCGGCCGCCGAGGAGCAAGCCGAGACGCAGCTTACGATCTACAGGGACAATCTGGCCCTTGTTCGGGAGGTCCGCACCCTTTCGCTCGCACGGGGCACCCAGCCCTACCGGCTGGCAGGCATCCCGGCCCGGGTGGATCCCTCGTCCGTCTTCTTTCAACCCCTTTCAGGACCCGGCGCCTGGCGCCTCGTCGAACAACGGTTCGCCTTCGATCTGGCCGATACCGACCGTCTGCTCGCAATGTCCAAGGGAGGCCGCGTTCTCGTGACCGACAAACAGGGCCAGACCCACTCGGGCACGCTCCTGTCGGCTCTTTCCGGCGACCTGCTCCTGCGCGAATCCGACGAATCGGTGAAGGTTCTCAAGGCCGACTCGGTGGCCTCGATCCAGTTGTTCTCCCCGGCTGAAGGCCTCGTCACGGAACCCGCTCTGACCTGGATCCTGGAGGCGGAAAAGTCCGGTCTTCACAAAGGGTCTCTCACATACCTCACAGAGGGGATCGGGTGGCAGGCCGATTACCTGGCCGTGGCAGGCCAGGGGGAGACGACTCTCACACTAACCGGCTGGGCCACGGTCGAGAACCGCTCAGGCGTCTCCTACCGGAATTGCGAGATCGGGCTCGTGGCGGGCGAGATCCACAGGGCGCCGGGATATGAGCCTCCGGAACGACGCATTCTGGCGGAGGCCATGGCAGCCGCCCCAAAAGGAGGTTCCGATTTCCAGGAGGCCCCTCTGGCCGAATACCATCTTTACAAGCTCGCCCGGAAAGCGGATCTACCGGGCGGAGAAAAAAAACAACTCTCCCTTTGCGGGCCGGCGCAGGTAAAAGCAAAGAAAACGTACCGATACGAGGGGCAAAAGCACGCGAGCCGGGTCGAGACGACCTTGGAGTTTGAAAACCGGGAAGGCGAAGGGCCGGGGATTCCTCTGCCCGGCGGCCGAGTCCGGGTGTACGAGAAGGACGAAGCGGGCGTGCTGATGCTTCTCGGAGAAGACCGCATCGACCACACGCCCAAGGGCGAACGGGTGCGCATCACCCTGGGCGCAGCCTTCGACTTGGTGGGCGAGCGGACCGTCAAGGAATCCAGCAAGCTGGCCGGCAATACCCGAAAGGAAACGATCGAAATCCGAATCCGCAGCCAGAAGGGGGATAGCGCCAAGGTCGTGGTGGCCGAGTCCTTCTGGGGAGACTGGGAGCTCCTGGGCAAGACACCCCCCATTGCCAAAAAAGACGCCCGAAAAGTCGAATTCGAGCTCACGGTGCCGGCAGGCGGAGAGAGTGCGTTCGAATACCAGGTCCTTATACGATAGCGGCTCCTGTGCGCAGACAGGAAGCCGCACCTCTCTCCGGAGCCTTTTCGACAGTTGAAGACCTGCTGTTTGGTTCACGGTCCCTCCCTGTGACACATGCCTGAATCAGACGTGAACCAGCTCCGGGGGTGCAGGTTGAAAGGACGGTGCGGTTTACCTTCGCCATCTGCCTGTTTCTCTAGCCCAAATCTTGTCCGGGGAATCCGAGGTCCCATGCCTCGACCCTGCCACCGAAGCAGGCACACTTCTTGCTCGGGGATGAAGCCACTCAGTAAGTGGGCGCCCACGAAGACACGCACGGGTTTTTCTCTTCCTCGGCCTCAAGGAGTGCGCACCATGGACAAGAAGATCCTTCGCGTGGACATGACCAACGGCCAGATCCAGAGTGTGTCCTTGCCGGCTTCCCTCGAAACGCTCGGGGGCCGGGGCCTCACGTCGAGGCTGATCCGGGACGAGGTACCTCCCCTTGCCCATCCTCTGGGTCCGAACAACAAGCTTGTACTGGCCCCAGGCCTGCTTGGCGGAACGGCCGCTCCCTGTTCGGGCCGCCTTTCGGTCGGCGCCAAGAGCCCCCTCACAGGCGGGATCAAAGAAGCCAACGCTGGAGGCACGGCGGCACAAAAAATCGCCCGCCTCGGATACGCTGCGATCGTGTTGGAAGGGCAGGCCCCCGCAGGGAAACTGTACACGCTCAAGCTCGACCGCAGCGGTGGACGCCTCCTTGCCGCCGACTCTCTTAAGGGGCTCGGCAACTACGAAATCGTCGGGGCCCTCCGCAAGGAGCACGGAGAAAAAGTATCGGTCATCAGCATCGGCCCTGCCGGGGAGAACGGTTTTTCCATGGCCAGCGTCGCGGTTACAGACACGGAAGGCCGGCCGGCCCGGCACGCGGGAAGAGGCGGTCTCGGCGCGGTCATGGGATCCAAGGGTCTTAAGGCCATCGTCATAGACGATTCGGGGTGCGGGGTTGTCTCCCCCCGGGATCCGGAGCTTTTCCGGAGCGGGTGCCGGAAGCTCACAGAAGCCCTCCAGGAGCACCCGGTCACGAACCAGAGTCTGAAACAGTTCGGGACCGCCATCGTGGTCAACATCATCAACGAGGCCGGGGGTCTGCCCACCCGGAATTTCCGCCAGGGCCGGTTCGAGGGAGCCCAAAACATCAGCGGCGAGCGGATGACGGAAATCATCGTGGCCCGAAAGGGCGTCCCGGTTCACGCCTGCCATCCGGGCTGCGTCATCCGCTGTTCGAACGTATACTTGGACGCTCAAGGGCGATACGTCACCTCCGGGCTTGAATACGAGACCATCGTCATGAACGGATCCAATCTTGGCATCGACGACCTCGACGTAATCGCCCAAATCGACCGGACCTGCGACGATATCGGCATCGACACCATTGAGGCAGGCGTCACCCTCGGCGTGGCCATGGAGGCGGGCCTCAAGAAGTTCGGCGACGGCCCGGGCGCTCTCGCCCTTCTAGAGGAAATTCGACGGGCCACCCCCCTCGGACGCCTCCTGGGCAACGGCGCCGCCCTGGCTGGTCAGGCTTTGGGCGTCGTCCGCGTTCCGGTGGTCAAGCGCCAGGGGCTTCCCGCTTACGACCCCCGGGCGATCAAGGGCATCGGCGTCACCTACTCGACCTCCACCATGGGAGCGGACCACACCAGCGGGTACGCCATCGCGTCGAACGTTATGAACGTGGGCGGCTCCGTGGATCCTCTGGGAACGCAGGGACAGGTCGAACTCTCCCGGAATCTGCAGATCGCCAGCGCGGCCCTGGATTCCACCGGGCTTTGCCTTTTCATCGCCTTTGCCATTCTGGATCTTCCCAAGGGCTTCGAAGGGGTGCTGGAGACCCTGAACGGAGCGCTCGGCCTTTCCTGGACCGGGGAAGACTTCTCGGCCCTGGGGGCAAGCATCCTCAAGACCGAAAGGAGCTTCAACGAGGCGGCCGGATTCTCCCGCGGGCACGACCGCCTGCCGGAGTTCTTCCGCACGGAGAGGCTCCTGCCCCACAACAGCGTGTTCGATTTGACCGACGAGGACCTCGACCGTTTCTTCGATTTCTGAAGAACCAAGGAGGGGAACATGGAAAAGCAGTACGACGTCATCGTCGTGGGAACCGGCCCGGCCGGCGCCACGGTCGCCGCCCAGATGGCCAAGGCGGGCCAGAAGGTTCTCATGGTCGAAAAGGGCGCCTATCACCCGAGCTGGCTCCTGGGCAAACAGATCCCGGCGCTCCTGCACTTCGACAAGCTGGGGCTGCTCTCCACCCGGGAGGGCATGATGGTGGCCCGCTGCATCACAGTGGGCGGCTCCGCGGTCATGAGCTGCGGGTCGGCCATGCCGCCCTATCCGGGCATGTACGAGCGGGTGGGCATGGATCTGAGCGAAGAACTCAAGGAGGCGCACGCCTACATGCGAATCGAGGACGACTTCCCGGAGCGCCTGATCGGCAAGGGGCAGATGCGCCTGATGGAGGTTGCAAACAGCTTGGGTTATGAATTCAAAAAAATGCCCAAGTTCATCGACCCGACCAAATGCGTGGGCGGAGCCTGCATGAAAGGCTGCAGCTCCGGAGCCAAGTGGAGCGGCCGGGTGCCCGTGGAGGAAGCCCGGCGGTACGGGGCCGACCTGGTGACCCGGTCCCACGTCGTGCGGGCCATTGTGGAGCAAGGGGAGGCCGTGGGCGTGGAGACCCGCCAGGGCAAAAAGTACTTCGGAAAAACCGTGGTCCTGGCCGCGGGCGGCCTGGGCTCACCGCTCATTCTGCGTGCTTCCGGGGTTCCGGAGGCAGGGGACAAGTTCGGGTTCGACGCCCTGTGGTTCACTTACGGTTTTCACAAGGACTTTCCCACAGTCAACGACATCGACATGGGGCTGGGCTGCTCGAGTTTCGTGGGAAGCGACGGGTTTGTCCTGAGCCCGGTCATGCACACCTGGGGCATGTACCTGGCCTCGGCCACCGTCGGAGGCGGGTGGTCCTATCTGCCCAAGTTCACGAAGTTCCGCCATGCCGTGAGCATCATGACCAAGATCAAGGATGACCTGGGCGGCAAAATCTACGACGACGGGTCTTTTTCCAAGCCTCTGACCGTCAACGACTGGAAGAAGCTTCGAAAAGGGGAGGAAATTGCCACCCGGATTCTCAAGGCGGCCGGCTGCACGGATCTGTTTTCCTGCAAGCCCTTCGCGGCCCATCCGTGCGCCTCGGTCCGCATCGGCGACCACGTGGACACGAATTTCGAAAGCAAGATCAAGAACCTTTTCGTTTGCGACACCAGCGCCTTTCCGGAATCCATGGGGTTGCCCTGCGTGTGGACCTGCACGGCCCAGGGCCTGAGAATGGCCAAGATCCTGAAAGAGAGGCTCGGGGTGCCTGTGGCCAAGGCAGCCCCGCTGCCCAGGAGTGGCTGAGACCCGTCCCTTTCCGAACGCATTGGAAGGTCCACCCGGCCTTTCGCCGGGAGGGAGAACGGAGAGGAGAGAAGGGCCGGGTGGGCTACCGTCTTTTTCAACCGGAGCAGAGATGGCAACGATGAAGACAATCGGCGAGCTTCCCCGCGAATGCGCAAAACGGTACGGCAGCAAAACCGCCCTCGTGTTCAAAGACAAGTCGTTCTCCTTCGCGGACCTCGACAACCTTTCCAACCGAATCGGCAACAGCCTTCGGAACCTGGGTGTCGGCAAAGGCGACAGAGTGTCCATTTACTCCCAGAACTGCTGGGAATGGATCGTGGCCTATTACGGGATTCTCAAGCTGGGCGCCGTGGTGAACCCGATCAACGTCATGCTCACGCCGGAAGAGGTTCTCTACGTGGTCAACGATTGCGGCGCCTCGGTGCTGGTGACGTCCCCAGACAAGGCGCCCTCGGTCCTGAGGATCCTGCCCGAGGCGAAGACCCTCCGTCATGTCGTGGTTTACGGAGACGAGGCGCCCTCGCCGGCCCGAGCCTTCAACCAGCTGCTGGAACAGGGCGATAGCGCCCTTCCCATTGAACCCTGTTCTCCGTCAGACCTCGGAACCATCGGCTATACCTCGGGGACCACCGGACATCCCAAGGGGGCCATGCTCACCCATCGTGGGGTGCTTCTGAATTCCCAGTTCACGGCCACCCTTCATCTCAAGACACACCACGACGTGGTCGTGACAAGCCTCCCCACGGCCCATGTGTACGGGAACGTGGTCATGAACGGCACCTTTCTGGCTGGCGGAACCCTTGTCCTGATCGAACGGTTTCACGAGGAAACGGTGCTCGACTCCATGGAAAGATGGAAGGCGACCGTGTTTGAGGGCGTGCCCGCGATGTACATCATGCTGCTGAATCATCCTTCCTTGGACAGGTACAACCTGAGCAGCCTTCGAGTCTGCACCGTTGGGGGTCAGACGATTTCCGTTGCGGTCATGAAGGAGGTGGAAAGCCGCTTCGGATGCCCCTTAATCGAACTTTGGGGCATGACCGAGATCTCGGGCCTTGGGACCACCCATCCCTTCTACGGCGAAAACCGCCACGGATCGATCGGCATCCCCTTGCCGGGCTGCGAAGCCCGGATCGCCGATCCCGCTGATCCGGCAAAGACGCTGGGCCCGGATCAGCCCGGAGAACTCCTCATCCGCGGGCCCATCGTGATGATGGGATACTACGGCAAACCGGAGGCGACCCGGGAGACCATCGAGCCTGACGGATGGCTCCACACCGGAGACATCGCCCGCATGGACGCCGATGGATACCTCTATGTGGTCGACCGTCTCAAGGACATGATTCTCACGGGTGGATACAACATCTACCCGGCCGAGATCGAAAGGGTTCTTCAGCAGCATCCGGCCGTGGCCATGGTGGCCGTGGGGCCTGTGGAGGATGCCGTGAAGGGAGAGCTGGCCAAGGCCTATGTCGTCCTCAAAGACGGCGCCAGAACCTCGCCGGAAGACATCCTGTCCTTTTGCAGGGACCATCTGGCGCCTTACAAGGTCCCCCGGATGGTCCAGTTCGTCCGGGATCTGCCCAAAACCAGCACAGGGAAAATCATGCGGCGGGAGCTTCGGAAGCTCGACGCCGGTTACACTTAGAGGGAAACTGGCCAACTATGGACTGGCCATCCCATCTGCAGGTTCGCCCGGGGTCACACCAGAATCAGGCCGGACTTTGTAAGTACAATTAACAGCTACCAAGGGGGGAGAAATGAAAACAAGACTTTTCTTAGTCCTCGTGCTCGTGGTCTTGGTTTTTGCGCTTCCCGATCGCAACCTCTGGGCCGAGGGCGATGCAAGAGACTATGTTGCGGCTCCTGCAGGGACGAAACTAATGGCGATATATTACAATTTTCAGACCGGCAATAAGCTGTATGCCGACGGCGAGAAGATTACCGATGACTTTAATCTATCAGCAAACATAGGCATTCTGAGACCAGTTATGTTTGTCAACTTGGGGCCCATTGTTGCCGACCCACAGGCGCTGATCCCTTTCGGTAGCCTCTCCGTTGACGGATCGGCTGTCGGAGGAACGGAGATTCAGAGCACAGGCCTTGCCGACGTCATTATCACTGCCACATTTTGGCTCATCAACAAGCCAGAAAAAAAGTGGTGGCTAGGCTTTACTCCATACTTTTTTCTGCCCGTTGGAGAGTACGACAACAAGAGGCCAATCAACCTGGGAGAAAATCGCTGGAAGTTTCGGGAAGAATTTGCCACAGTCATCGGTCTGGCAGAAAAGTGGTACCTGGATCTATATGCGGCAGGCGAATTCTACCTCGACAATGACGACTACGGCCCTGAAAGCGTCCGCCTTGAACAGAATCCAGCCGGGTTCCTCGAAGCCCACTTGAGCTATGATTTCACTAAGTCTTTCTACGTGGCCATGGAGTACTTCTACAAGTTTGGCGGCGCAACGACTATCGCTGGCGCTGACCAAGACAACGGCGCTAACAACCACGCGGGCCGTGTCACCTTCGGCTTCTGGATCACAGACTCGGTCCAGCTATTGCTTAAGTACCGGCGAGACTTCGACATCGAGAACGGCCCAAAGACGCAGTCCTTCGAGACCAGGTTGTTTTACCTCTTTTAGCCGTCCGCGCGCGTTGCGCCCGTTACAAGATGCTCCTTCCCACGTGCGCGGCTCAGCTCTTGTAGATAGAAGGGCCTAATCGCGAGGAGGTCCATAAGAATGTGTTTCTAGGATCAATAGGAAAGGAGGTGAGATTCCCGAGATCTTTCCAGAGGTACAGCGAACTCAATCGCAACCCAAACCAACTCAAGAGAGAGGAGAAATCGCAATGACACACCATATCAAAGAGGACAAGCGACTGGCCGCTAAACTTGAGATAGAGGAAATATATAAAGAGTTGGCGAGCAGAATATCTGACGGAGACTGGTATTATACGCCCAGGCTCATCAAAAAACTCGTGGATCTGGAACAGGCCAAGATCTGCCGTGAGCTGCCTGCTCCTGCCGACGTAATAGCGCAGAAGCTCAACTTGGATACAGAGAAGGTGAAAAAAGAAATCAAGGAACTCGTTCGAAGAGGCGTTCTTGTTCCGACCAAGGATAGCGCAAAATTCCCTGCAGTTATAGGCGCGTTCATCGACTTCGCCTCAACCACTCCATACAACGACGAAAGGCTAGATGATGAGTTTTACGAAATGTTAGCAGCAAGATGTGAGGAACCCGACTGGGTAGAAGGCACTGCAAACCTTTTCGCCACGGGGCAGCTGGGGGGAGTGCCCATGAATCGAGTCGTGCCGAAATGGAGATCGATCAAGGACATCCCTGGCGTTATGCCTTGCGAAGACATCCGAGAGATCCTGAAGCCGGCGGACGGAAAGCTCAGCACTAGCCGATGCATGTGCAAACAGATCTGGCCTAGAAGAATCCCTGCTATGTTCGAAGGCACCCATCCGGACGAGGGACATTGCATCCACTTTGGAAGCATGGCCGACCATTATGTGAAGGAGATGGGGGTGGGCAAGTATCTCTCTTGGGAAGAGGCTATGGCTCTTATGGATGGACTCGATGCTGCGCCTGTTGCTCATATTGTGGTAAATGCAAAGGACGTACACTGGATATGCCAGTGTGATGACCAGTCGTGCGTCCTGATTGGGACGATGAGGCGATCAAGAAAATTCGACATCAAGGACGGAATAGCTCCAAGCCGCTTCCTGGCTCAGGTCGAAACAAAAAGATGCGCGGGTCATGGCGTCTGCTTGACCAAGTGCCCATTCTCGGCGATCAGGCTAAAGGAAGGGAAGGCACACATAATCGCAGAGAAGTGTATGGGTTGCGGGACGTGCGTTCTCAACTGTCCCGAAAAAGCTATTAAGATGAAATTAATTCGCCCGGCGGACTTCATCCCCGAGCACGGTTTCCAATGGGTTGAGACTTTTTATCTGCAGCCTTCTGAACCGGCATACACCTAGAGTTATCCTTAATTCCACTTCGCGTAAAGCTAACTCGAGCCAGTAGTAGAGCGGAAACTTGCAGGCCCGGGGCGAGTCTAGTTTTATCCAAGACAGGTTCTGGGGGGGAGACGCCAGGGCAGGGGTCTCGCCCTCCCCTTCCAGAGGCCGGGGGCGGCTCACATGGAGCGCGCTGCTCTTACCCCGCGCAAGGTCGAATTTCCACGCGGGTCTCTCATGTGGAGAGGTGGGGAAGACCTCGGTGATTATGACAACGGAAGCGCCGTACAAACGGAATCCGTTCTCGGCTAGTAGCCCGTTAGGGCAGGGGCCGTCCATGGTTTTGGTAGAGCCATGAACGCAGAAAATTTCACCAAGCGTTAGAAGATCGTCGCCACCGCGTCTTCTCGCTCTTGGAAGAACGCCTGGCACTTCGGGAGGTGGCCCGATGAATCAAATGCCCGCCGCCCCCTCGGTGAGCCGCTGGCAGTCCGAGGGCAAGAGTAGGGCGCCCGCTGGCTTACGGCCGAAACCCGCGCCTAGCGAGCGAGCTCGTTGAATACAAGGCAACGGAGAAAGCTCCTGAGACTCTTGCTCAAGGGAGTGGCAGCATACGGGTCGTCACATCCGTAAACGTTGCCGGACGTTGCGGAAATCATTCGGCGTGCCTTTGGCGTTCGCTATCGCACTGTGATCATCGAGTACCGGAAAGTATTGATTGTGTGTACAGACCGTTCGGGTAAGTTTCCAGACGCGTTCCATGGGATTGAGCTCGGGGCTGTATGGGGGCAGGAATAGCAATCGGAGAATGGCACGGTTTCTGTGGAGCCACGGTCGGATGAGGCGCGCATGATGGTAGCGGGCATTGTCGAGGACAACGATCCTGGTCCGGCCTTTTCGATGGTGCCGTAGAAGCTTCTCCAGGAACGTAAAGAATGTAATGGCGTTAAAGGTCTTCTCCAGACCCGCCACAAGCAGACCGTCTTCAGGGCGAACCGCTCCGAAGACCGCAATGCTCTTGCGTGTAGGGGCATGCAGGACAACCGGATCCACGTCCTCTGGAGGCACCCACATCGTAGAGCGGGAACCGTGCTGCTGGAAATGGCATTCGTCTTCACACCAGAGGTCAATGTCGTCCCTTCTTGCCAGAAGGTGCAGTTTTTTTAAAGGCCTCCTGGGCCACGGGG
>Ga0315298_1000973_pt1 | contig 54362 bp, 45 predicted proteins | sample WHS_1_MG_FD_203077 | JGI IMG/M metagenome (GOLD analysis project Ga0315298, IMG submission 203077) | Extremophilic microbial mat communities from Washburn Hot Springs, YNP, Wyoming, USA - WHS_1_MG | ecosystem: Environmental > Aquatic > Thermal springs > Hot (42-90C) | place: USA: Wyoming... | reverse complement strand
GCGTGTAGCTGGACCTGCCCGAAGGCCGGGGCAGGGTCGTAGAGGTCCTTTTCCCCTAGATCTGTTTCTGCTCCTGTTATCCTCCAGTACTGCAGCCCGGACACGGAATCTTTGCGGTGGAATTCGCGGTACAGGAAGTCACCAGGGTAACCGTGCGCCGCTGACCATACCTGCAAACCTGTGCTAGCATCGCGACCGTACACAGCAACGTTCGAAGACTGAACGTAATAAGGTCGGAATGTGGTTCTCTCCTTTGCTTCAGGCCTGCGATCAGACTTGACGACGAGCTTTCTGACAGGTATCTCTCCGTAAGGGCCAGCGGCGTCTCCGGCCACCTTCCCAACCAACTCACCACCCTTGATGACGTGGGTGTCGGTAAAGAAGTATGTCAGGTTCAAACTAGCCAGGAACTCCTCGATTCCTGGCTTGTAGTGGGAATGATCCAGCGTTTCAATGTAACCCGGACGGTAGCCGCATTCGGGAAGCCAGACGCCCTTGGGGCTGCGGCCAAAATGCTGACGGTAGGACTGGATTCCCGTCTTCAACTGTCCGTAGATGGTGGAATTGCGGCTTACGAGAGGCAGGTAGCAGTGGGTTGCAGCGCTAGTGATTATATCCAGATTGCCGCTCTGCAGCAGCCGGCGAAATGCCCTGATGACGTTCCGTCCGTAGCGCTTCCGGAAGCTCCTCAGTATGTCCTCGTACCAGCCGAGGTAGAATTGGGCGAGTTTCTGCCGGTGAGGTTCTCCCTCCAGTTGATATCTCTCGACGTCCCCGCGGGCTGCTTGGATTTTTTCGAGAAGGTACAGCTCGAAATGCTCGAGCACGGACTTGTCCGCAAGCTGCTCGACCAGAATTGGGGTAAGCCCTAACGTTAGCTTCGGCTCGACTCCCTCCGCCTTCAAATCGTTAAGCGCATTTAGCAAGGGAACGTAAGTCTCGGCAAGCGCCTCGTGGACCATTTCCTCTCCGTGAGGCCACATCCCAGCTTTCCTCACGTAGGGCAGGTGGCTGTGAAGCACGAAGCAGAAGTAACCTTTTGGCGCCGCATCGGATGGCATTGCTTATGATATCCTCCTTATTACCAACTGTGAGATACTCTCTGGACTGCTCTGTTCAGGGAGCCTATCGACAACACCGTCCTTACGGCCAGAAAAAAAACCCTTTCGCGTTGCCGCAAAAGGAGTTGTGCCCTCGGCGCTACGCCTTCTTGAAGCGTTCATTGCCTACCTAAACTAACCTACCTAAACGAGCAAACTACCTCCGCTTACCAAATAGCGAGGCAAAATCTCCGTTAAAATCTCTCAAGAACTCGTGCATATCGAGCACATCGTCAGCGCAGACAACGTCAGTTCTCTTGAACTTTTGCAGTTCCTTTTCCGTCATATCAACGACTGGAACTGCGTTAGCCTGGTCCTTTACCAGCGCAGCGAGCAAACCGCGGCTGCCACAAGCTGGGCAGTTCATCATCATTAGCCAAAGGCCCTCTTCGTGGGCTACCACGCTAACGTTGTCTTCCTCGTACAGATGGCCGCAACTTCCGCACTTATTGACGGTTCCTAACACCACTTCCTTGATGAACTGTTCATCCACTCTCTTTTCGACCTATTAGGAGCTTATGTGAGCCCCGAAGTCCGGGGTCGTGCCTTGTCCACGCCAGCTTGCCTGGCGTTATTTCTGACCTTCCTCTTTGCCCAGGTCATCCAAGTCCAACGTGTTAATAAAGTCGCGGAATGCGGAGAGCTTCTTCATCTCCTCATCACTTAGCGGGGCTTTATCGGTTGACTTGCTCAATTCCGCCTCAAGTTTCTCCTCAGTTTGCGCGTCGATCGTAATGCTGGCTTTCTCGAGCACAGACTCCTCGACGAAAATCGGGGCTTTCACCCTCACGGCCAGCGCAATCGCGTCGCTTGGGCGGGAGTCTATCTCCACGTGCCGGCCGTCGAAGTCGAGTACTATCCTGGCGTAAAAGACATCTTCGCTCAAATCGTTGACCAGGATGTTTGTGACCTTCGCTCCTAGATGAGCGATTACGGAGGTCAGAAGGTCGTGCGTCTGCGGACGAGGCACCTTGACGTTTTGCAACTGGATGACGATGGCATCCGCTTCGTTGTTCCCTATCCAGATCGGGAGGTAGCGGTCGGAATCCTTTTCCTTGAGGACCACAACTCGCTGATAGGTCTGCAGATTAACCCTCACACTCTCAACAACCATCTCGATCATGCGCAAACGTCTCCTCTCCAGGGTTCTGCGCCGTTCTAGAGGGACGCGTGCTCCCTCCGAACGGTGGTGTGCATGTTCGCTGCCTTAAGAGAAGTATAGTCTCTGGGCTGACGTTTGTCAATTTGGGTAGGCTGCCCTATGTCGTCCAGTCGTAGGGCACAGGCGTGTTGACGCGCGATCAGCAATCGATGGCAGCACTCACGCATTTTGGCGCCGGACCAACTGCACGCAAAGAACACAAGGGTTTTTTCGGGAATTCCTTTACTTTGTTCTTTGTCCTTGCGGTGAAAGTCGGTTCGCGTGACGGCACTGCAAATGCTGTCAAGAAACGCTCGGCCCTATGCGCTCAGCGCCGCTCGCATAAGCACAAGTGCGCCGGGACATCGGCCTCGGCCAGGTCGTCGTAGGTATCCATAATTTGCCTGGCCACAAGCGGCCATCCCAGAGATTCGACGGATCTTCGGGCTTCAGCAGCGAGAGTGAGTCGCAACTGGTCGTTCTCCATCAGCATCGAAATAGCTCGAGCCAGGGCTGCTGGTGAGTGTGGGGCAATGAGCAATCCGTTAAGTAGGTGGCGTACCACGCTCTGTAGCCCCCCGACTCTGGCCGCTATTACTGGAGTTCCGCAGGCCAGCGCCTCGGCGGCTACTAGACTGAAGCTCTCGTAATGTGATGGAACTACGCATACGTCGGCTGCAGAGTAATACGTGGCTAGGAGAGAATGTTCTACGGCCCCCACAAACGAGACTCGCTCCGAAATCCCCAGGCGCGCTGCAAGGTCCTTGAGTCTCCTCATCTCCTTACCCACGTTAGGGTCACCGCCCAAAACGAGCAACTGCAGCCTTGACTTTTCGCCAACTAGCTTGCCTAAGGCCTGGAGAAGAACGTCGACCGCTTTGAGAGGTTCAATACGTCCAACGAAAAGCAGAAGCTTACGGTCGTCCAGTCCGAGTTGCTGGCGGGCCAGTCCCTTATCAATGGGCTTGAATCGATTGAGGTCTATGCCGCAGGGGATAACACGAATGCCAGCCGGATTGGCACCGTAGAGCTCAACCATCTGGGCTTTTTCGTCCTCGCTGCTGGCGATGATGGCGTCTGCCGTCAATATGATTCTTCTCTCGGCCTCGATGCGCTGCTGACTTTCCCTTTCGGCTCGCCTGGCCTTGTTCTTGACCGCCCCGAGCGTATGGAACATAACTACGCTGGGTATGTTCCATCTGTGCCTGAGCATTCCTGCCACCCATCCGCTCAGCCAGTAGTGGCTGTGCACGAGCCGGTACTGTACCCCAGTTTCTTCGCGGAAACGCCTCAGGCCGCAAACGAACTCAGGAAGGTATCCGAGCAGATGGTCCTTCGCGATTGGACGGACCGGCCCCGCTTTCAGATGCACTACTCTGACTCGCTCGTCCACGTGTACTATCTGAGGAACCTTCGGGTCGCTCCAACGGGTGAAGATGTCTACCGTCATGCCGTTTCTTCCCAGTTCCTGGCTGAGTCCTTTGATGTAGACATTCATCCCTCCTGCGCTGTTGGCCCCCGGTCTAGCCAGTGGGCAGGTGTGGACGCTTATCATGGCTATCTGGCACATTTACGTTCTCCTTGAGCCTTCAGCGTGGGGATATGCGCAGTCGGAATACGGGCACGTCTTTGGCGCCCAAGTCGTACTTGTAGCGCTCGGCGCCCCTTAGGAAGTCAAATCCGGTCTTTTTTTGTTCCACCGCATCCTGCATGCAGTGGGCTTTCAGCAGCAGGCCAACGCTTAGCGCTGAATAGCTGGGATCATATCCGCTATTGTAAAGCCACAGTTCCTGTCCCTGGTCAAAGCATAGAGTGGCCGAGACGCGATGGCCGTGCAACTCCAGGAAATAGAGCCTAACTACGTCCAGAGGTCTTAGGCTAGCCATAGCGGACCTGAAGAATCCCTCCATCCGCTCGTCCAAGAAGTAGGCTTTTTCCCGCGTCGACAGGCGGCAGAGCCTGATGAAGCTGTCGACGTCGTTATCCGATTCCTCCCCTGGCGTGACCTGCACCCAACGGAGGGAGTCCTCTCTACTGAGACGTCGCATTTTGCGACGCAGTTCGTGCCGGTCTTTCTTGTCCAGCGAATTCACGTATTCTTCCCAATTGCCAGGTAGAGCGCTGTAGGGACAAACGTCGTCCACTTGCTTAGTCACCAGCAGCCCCATTCGGGTTGCCATAGGTGGCAATAGGGAAAGTGTGGGCGAACTGTGCCTCAGGAAGTGCATTTCGAGGCTTTCCCAGTTTGTCTCCTGGAGGTAGTCGAGCATTGCTGACAGGACCTGTTCCTCGCTCCCTTGCTCGGCGATTACGTCGAGGTAGTCTGACACATCCAGGCCACCGGTAAGGAACAAGGTGCCGTCGCGCTTCACCAGGGGAACTATTCCAATGAGTCTCCCGCTCTCCCGGACTGGCAGCAGATGGAGTTCTGCACCATCTCCGAAGGTTTTCCACCAGGCGTTCTGCCACTCCCAGGTGGAGAACACCGTATTCGCGCTGCTCCGCTGCACGAGGCTATTCCATTCATTCCTAAGGCCCTCTAGCGTGTCTAAGACGGTGGCGCGCATCAGCCCTTTCTCTGCTCCCCGGTCCGCGTAGCGATAGAACGTAGCCCTGTAATTCTAGCACGCCTGTTGAGCACATATCAAGGAGAATGCCAAGCACGGTGAAAACGCAAAGAAAATCTTAACAAAACGTGTAAAAACCTATTGTCAGGTAGACGTGCCAGTGGTATAATGGCGCCTGGCTAGCGTGTTCCGGTGGCGAATTCGTTGGAGGTGGGGTGGATGATGGACGACTACGAGGTGCGCGTGGCTGTCGCTCGCGTTCGGCTCGACATACGCGAAATCGATGCCGAGATGGAGCAGATTAGGCAGGAGAGCCAATTCTATCGCCGCATGGGATTTGGTCGGGACATAAAGGACATTCAGATGCTTGCTTTGCAGGAGAAGAGGCTGGAGAAGGAGGCCGAACTCCGTGCGCTCCAGCGGAAAGTCCACGCACGAAAGCACGAGCGGACGGGCCCTCTGTCTTTTCTCCTTTTGCCGGTTGTTCTTGTGCTTATGCTGGCGGATGCGGTGGTCCCCAAACACAGTAGGGCGCCGCGTGAGCGCGTTTTCACCGTAAGCCTGAGGGCTTCTACGCAGGCTGCGGGCGACGTAGGTTGAACAATTATCATTCGTCGAGCCTTCGCGACGAGGGAAGAGTGAAGCGCCGCGCGTGTTGCAGCTCACGGCTGGCTACCCCCTCTCCAGGCACTCTCTTTCTGCCAGCGGACCCGGCCTCGCAGCTATCTCACTTCCTCAGGGGAGGCAATGCGTCCCAACACAGCCGACGCGGCGGCGACGGCTGGATTCGAAAGATACACCTCGCTTGTCTCGTGTCCCATCCTGCCGACGAAATTGCGATTGGTGGTGCATATGGCCTTTTCGTTTTCTCCCAGTATACCCATGTGCACTCCCATGCAAGGGCCACAGCACGGGGTGGAGACGGCTGCACCAGCCTCCACGAACACCTCAAGGATGCCCTCGTCGATAGCCTTCCGGTAAATCTCTTGAGTACCCGGGATTACGAGCATTCGCACGTTCTCGTGCACCTTTTGGCCTTTCAGCACCGATGCGGCCAGGCGCAGGTCATCGAACCACCCATTGGTGCATGAGCCGACAAAGACCTGGTCAATGCGGACGTTTCCAAGTTCATCGACAGGCTTAACGTTTCCCGGGGAGTAGGGGCAGGCCACTTGCGGTGCGAGCCTCGACACGTCGAAATCGTAACTCTTCCCGTAGACGGCGTCTCTGTCTGAGAAATAGACTCTGTAAGGGCGCGTTGCTCGGGAAGAGACATAGTCCAGCGTGGCCTGGTCGGGAGCGATTATGCCCGATTTCGCTCCGGCCTCCACGGCCATGTTACAGATGGCAGCGCGGCTAGAGATAGGCAGTCTGGAAATGACCTCACCGTCGAACTCCATAGCCTGATACCGGGCCCCATCGATGCCGATTTGCCCGATGGTATGCAATATCAGGTCCTTGCCGAACACCCACTTAGGGAGAGTGCCGTGGTAGGTAAGTTTCACGGACTCAGGTACCTTTAGCCAAGTTTCTCCCAGGGCCAGCGCCACTCCCAGGTCGGTGCTGCCCACTCCTGTGGAGAAGGCCCCGACCGCTCCATAGGTGCAGGTGTGGGAATCACCTCCCAGGATCAGATCGCCGGGCAATGCCAACCCTTTCTCTAGCATCAAGATGTGCTCAATGCCACCCCGGCCCAACTCGAAGTAGTTGGTTATGCCTTGTTGGGCTACGAAGTCTCTCATAGCCCCAGTCTTCTTTGCGGAGGGGATGTCCTTGTTTGGGGTGAAATGGTCAGGGATTGCTACCACGCGTGAGCTGTCGAAAACCCGGGCTGCACCCACTTGCCTGAATACTTCGATCGCGGCGAACATTGATCCGTCATTAGCCATCACCGCGTCGAGCCTGGCATTAATGAACTCGCCAGGCTCAACTTCTGGCCTGCCAGCATGGTCGGCGAGGATCTTCTCGGTGATAGTCATACCCATGTGCGATCAACTCCCAGTGCGCGATCAAGCCGCCTGGACGATTTCTCCCCGGCGGCGCGCCTCGAACGTAAGTCGGGCTCAAAGCACACTCAAGCTCCCGGTCCGATACTGGATCGAGGTTTGAGCCGCCACAGTCTCGAGCGGCTACTCTTATGCTCTTGACGGATCGAGCCCAAGTCTGATCCTAGCCCAGCCAACCAGCCCTCCAGCTGCCATAATCTCGGCCAGAAACTCGGGTATTGGCTTGGCCCTGAACTCGTAACCGGTCGTCAGGTCGCTGATGCGGCCTATGGCCAGGTCTACGTCGACCAAGTCCCCCGACTCTATCCCTTCACTCGCCTCGGGGCACTCAAGAATGGGCAGACCTATATTGATGGAATTGCGCAGGAATGTGCGAGCGAATGAGGAGGCAATTACGCACGATATCCCGATAGCCTTGATGCTGACAGGTGCCCGCTCCCTGGAACTGCCGCAGCCAAAGTTCTCTCCGGCGACGATCACGTCGCCATGGCTCGCGTTCTTGGCGAAGCTTGGGTCAACCCCTTCCAAACAGTGCTCCGAATATTCCTGTGGGTCAGTTAGAGATGCGTAACGGCCAGGAGAGATTCTGTCGGTGTCAATGTTGTCTCCGAACTTCCACGCTCTGCCCGGCATCGACATTACCTCCTGCAACGTACAGACTCGCCCGTGCTTAATCTGGGTCTCCTATCCCTGCTGCCTCCAGCTTGCGATAGGTATCGTGCAGCTCCTCCGGAATGAGGCGTGTCTCGGCCAGGACAGGCATAAAGTTCGTGTCGCCGCACCAGCGTGGCACAACGTGCACGTGCACGTGCTCCTCGATGCCCGCTCCTGCCACCGCTCCGATGTTCGCGCCGATGTTGAACCCGTCCGGGTTCATCGATTTCTTCAGCGCGCCAAGGGATTTGTTGATCAGGAGCATTATCTCGGTCAGCGTCTCGGTATCCAACTGATCCAGGCTCCTTACGTGCGCATACGGGGCTACCATCACGTGCCCGTTGTTGTAGGGATACGCGTTGAGCATAATGAAAGCCTTCTTGCCCCGATGCAGCACCAGGTTCTGAAAGTCTTCGTTGGCGGCGATTACCTTGCAGAAAAGGCATTCGGCGCCTTTCTCGCTAAGAATGTATTTCATACGCCACGGTGTCCATAGTCTTTCCACACACGTCATCCTCTTCCCTGCACGATATTGTAGATGTCTAGGATTCTGCCTACAGCGCTATCCCAAAGGTAGCTGTCTTCCACTTTGGCTCGCAGGTCACGGCCAATCTGCTCGGCAGCCTTGTCATCCTTAAGCAGCCATTCGATGGAGGAAGCCAGGTCCTCTGTGTTCCCGAGTTCGGCGTACACCCCTAGGTCCCCCAGTATCTCCTTGCTCACTGGTGTGTTGAAGGTCACCGTCGGCAAACCGGTGGCCATGTAGTTCAAGAGTTTCCCGTTGCCTTCCGTCTCCGAAATCTTTGGCGACACTGCTACATCGCCGACCGATAGATATATCGGCGCTTTTTCATATGGAACCCGACCCGTGAAAGTCACGCAGTCGGAGATACCTAGGGAGGCGGCGAGGTTCTGGTATCGTTTTTCGCCGGGGTATCCCATCAGGAGGAAATGCACGTCCGGTGTTCTGCGCCGAATCAGGTTCGCAGCCTGAAGCAAGTAGCTGCTCCCTTGATATTCTGCCAGCAGCCCTAGGTATGCAACGACCTTGCGGTTCTCGGGTATGCCCAGCCTTCGCTTCATCCTCATTCGCTCTTTGGCAGGAACCTTCCACTTTGGGCGGAAGCGGTCGCCGTTTACACAATCCGGCACCGGAAATACCTTGCTCGGGCGACAGCCGAACTCTCGAACCAGTATGTCTGCAGCATTCCTTGAACTGGTGATTATCGCCCTTGCGGTTCGGTTGATGATCATTTCCAACTGGCGAAGGGGTGCATAGGCCAAGCTGTCGCGGCGGAGGAAGGCATGGTCTATCATCTCGCACGTCAGGCTGCCCTGAAAGTCGAACACTAGGGGCGTCCTGGTCAGCTTGCTGAGGGGATACCCGATCAGAGCTCCCTCGTGCAAATGGGCGTGAATCACGTTGGGCCTGATGCGCAACGAGGTGGTCAGGGATCGAAAAGACAGCCACGCATCGAAGTACACTTTGCGCTTGGAGGACCCGACGCGAACACCGTTAGATAGAGGAGCGGAGAAGGCCCGACGGATATCGAGTCCTTCGATGTCGCGTCCGCTACCATATGTACATATGGTGGCCCGAGCTCCCATCTTCTGGAGCGCCAGCGTCTCCTCGAGGATTCTCACGTGGCATCCGTAATCAGCAAAGAAGGAGGTGGGGGCGATTTTGAGGACGTTGTAGTGTCTGCCTTTATCTTGGTCCGGAAGGCTCTTTCCCTTAGTCAAGAGCTCGCGAGCCAAGTGTCCATTCCCCGGCTCTCCCTCAGGGGTAGAATCTTCAGGCAGACGGCTTCGTCGTAAGGTATCGACCATCGGCAGCCCTTGTTCACAGTATTGACCGGAATCGCGGCCTGACCTAAGCTTTTTCTCGGCTCAGACTGCGGTGAAAGCGAATCAACTCACGGAAGGCCCGGAGAATCACGTCAAGGCGTGCGCCTGTCTGCCGGCCCGCAATCCGCGGACGGTGTGTAACCGGCACCTCTAGAATCGTGTAGCCTTTCCTCTTTGCTCGCACCAGGAATTCGGCGCTGAACGTCGCCCCGCGCGACTCGATGGTAATGTTGTCCAGTATCTCCCGCTTGAACAATTTGAAGGCGCAATCCACATCTCGGGCTGTATAGCCAAAAAGCAGGTTGACGAGCCAACACCAGCCGAAGGCGTTCAGCTTGCGAATGAACGGGTCCTGGCGGTGGACGCGATACCCTATCGCCAGGTCGGCGTCGCCGATATGTGGCAAGAGCTTCGATATTTCGCTAACGTCAAACTGGTTGTCGGCATCGGTCAAAAAGACCAGCTCTTTGGTTGCAGCGTAGAACCCCGAGTGAACCGCTGCACCGTATCCGCGATTTACCTCGTGCGCCACCAGCCGTATTCGGGGATTCTGCAGCGACAGCTCACGGGTGACATCAGCGGTTCTATCCTTGCTTCCGTCGTTGACGACGATCACTTCATAATCCTGGGTAATCTCCTGCAGTGTCTCCACGACCTCGGCAACGATCTTAGGTACGTTTTTTTCTTCATTGTAGGCCGGGAGCACGACCGAAATGCTGGGCAAGCATCCTCCTAATCACTAGCTAGGCCAATGCCCTTGCAGCGGAATCTGGTGCGGATATATCGCAAAGCCAAAGGTATTCTACATCAATGCACGGGATTGGCGCAATAGCAAGCGCTTGGCTGCAATAAAAGGGCGCAAGAGAGGTACGTAGCGCAGTTCGCTGCGGAGTGGATGCTCGTTTCCCCATACCTCGGTGCAGTTCTTACACAGCTCGATTTCGCGATAGCGCCCCCGGCGGTGCAAGCGGCGCATCCGCTGTGATGTTGCGTCGTTCCAGATGGCTCTTATGGTGTCGCCACGGCGCAGGTCGCCTCGAATCATACGTCCATTGATGTCTGCGCAGCAACCGTGAACGCGCCCATCCCAGGCGATACTTAGCCCCATCCAGAGGTGCTGGCAGGGGTGGTAGGCGCGCCCCGAAGGGCGCAGGTCTTCACCGCTGATTTCGCCGGTCCAGTTGTGAGGTAGCAACGCGCGAAACTCATCCACTGGAAGGCCATCGAACAGGTGCCGCAGCTTGGCGGGGGTGTCTGGGTAATGGATCCAGCCATCGTTGCTCTGCATCTCTGGACGGAAGGGCAGGATTGTCTGGATGATGGTGTGCGGCGTTCTGCCGCCCTGCTGGGCCTTCAACTGCAGGAAAGTGCGGATGTTGGCTACGGTTTTGTCGAAGCTGGCTCCCCGGCGGCGTTGCTCGTAGCTCTGCGGGTCGTCCCCGTCGAGACTGATGCTCATCTGTTTTACGCCCGCATCCAGCAACTCTCTGGCGCGCTTCTCGGTGAGAAGCGTGGCGTTAGTGTGAATGCCGCTTACAAGGCCTCGGCTCTCGACGTAAGCTACCATCTCGGGAAGGCGAGGGTTCATAAGGGGCTCTCCGGCGAGCCAGAGTGAGATGTTGACCACGCCCGCAGCTTTGGCCTCGTCGACTATGCGCTCGAACAGGGTCATGTCCATGAGTGCCTTACCGTTGCTTCTCTGCTGGCTGGAGCACCAGCCGCAACGCAGGTTGCATGCCGCGGAAGGATCCACGTTAAGATAAAGGGGAGCGGTGGGCACCTTGGCGAGGCCCAGGTAATACGGGATTTTCCAGTGCTTTCCAGAAATCACATAAGTGTCCATAGCTGTCTGAGACGCATTATATACCTTTGTTGGACAACTAAGCAACGCGGAGAAGCAGGCGTTGAACATCTCTATCACTTGATGTAGAATCCCAGGAGTTGGAGGTGGCAGCAGTGGCGGAGTTGTCGGCGAAAATGCTCGACCTCGACCATCTTGTACGCGTGCGCGAGTCGCTGCGATCGTCGGGCAAGACCGTTGTTCTCACCAACGGCTGTTTCGATATATTGCACGTGGGCCACGTGCGCTATTTGCGTAAAGCTCGGGAACTGGGGGATTTTCTCGTCGTCGGCCTGAACTCCGACGATTCTGTGAGAGCCCTTAGGGGGCCGTTGCGGCCGATAATTCCCCAGGCCGAGCGGGCCGAGATTCTGGCTGCCTTGGAGCCTGTCGACTGCGTCGTTGTTTTCTCGGAGCTAACCGCCGAGCGGCTTGCAGAGATTGTTCGGCCCGACGTCTACGCAAAAGGTGGGGACTACGGCGTCGACGGAGTCTCTGGGAAGTACTTGCCGGAGGCGAGAGTGGTAACGTCGTATGGCGGTAGGGTGGAGATTATTCCGTATGTCGCTGGACGTTCCACTACAGGCCTAATCGACGTGATACTTCAGAAATACTGCCGGCAATGACTAGCGTCAGAGCCAGGATCGTGACCGCCGCCTCCATAATAATGCTGGGGAACGTGCTCAGCAGGCTGCTTGGGGTGGTCCGCGAGCAGGTGATCGCTGGCCTTTTCGGACCTACCGCTACGACCTCCGCTTTCGTCGCCGCGTCTACCATCCCGACTATGGTGTACGATCTACTTATCGGCGGAGCGATAAGCGCAGCACTTATTCCAGTCTTCTCCGACTACACAAATGACGATGATTCCGAGTTGGGAAGCGTTGCCGGATCGGTGCTAGCTTGGGCCTTTGTGATTCTTCTGGTAGCCGTCGTGTTGCTGGAGCTTCTTTCCCCCTGGGTCGTGCCGATACTGGCGACGGGCCTGGCTCCTGAAGCGCAAGCTGAGGCGCTCAGCCTCGCCCGTGTCGTGCTGCCGTGCATCATCTTTCTGGGGCTGTCGGGCATCACCACGGCCATTCTATACTCGCGGCAAGTTTTCACATATCCGGCCTTTGCCGTAGCCGCTTACAACGGCGGTATGATCGTTTTCGCGCTCTTGTTTGCCTCTTCACTAGGTTCGACCGCTCTAGGCCTGGGAGTGCTTTTAGGGGCGTTTCTGCAGCTGGTTCTGCAGGTGCCTGGTCTTCTGCGAAGCCGGATGACCTTTTCTATCAGCCTACGCCACCCAGCCCTCTTGCGGATTCTCAGGCTTTACGCGCCAGTGGCCGTTGGCCTGGTGGTGGCACAGGTTGGCGTGGCAATTGACCGGAACCTAGCCTCTCGCACCGGTGAGGACAGCCTAGCCGTGATGCGTTTTGCCACGACCCTGGTGCAATTCCCTCTGGGGCTGGCGGTTACGGCTACTTCTTTCGCTGTGTTGCCCACGCTCTCCAGATTCGCCGGGGCAGGCACGCCAGATTCACCCGATCCAACCGGCTCTCTCGAATCGTTCAAGAGCACGCTCGTGATTGGCCTCAAACTCGTGCTGCTGGTCATCATTCCGGCCACAGTCGGACTGGCTATCTTGCGTGAGCCTATCATTCGGCTACTGTTCGAACGCGGCGCGTTTGGAGCCTACGGAACTGAGCGCACATCGCTGGCCTTTCTGTACTACGCTCCAGAGTTGCCGTTTGTCGCTGTGGACCAGATTCTCATTTTTGCATTCTACGCACGCAAGAACACGATTACGCCCATGCTCGTGGGCGTAGTCGGCGTTTTCGTCTACGTGGTGGTGGGTCTTTCCCTGATGGGGCCAATGGGCATGCCCGGGTTGGTGCTGGCTAATACCGTTCAGAACAGCCTGCACGGGGTGGTGCTTTTCGTGCTCATTCAACGCCTAGTGGGTAGCGTGCGCGGCTACGGACTCGAGGCGACCGTAAGCAAATCCTGCATCGCCGCTGCGACAATGGCTGTAGCCTATCTCGGGGCAGACCCTGTTCTTCACAACCTATTCACCTGGAATACCATCGGGGGGTTGGTGGGTTACGTAGTTGCAGCTATGTCGCTGAGCGCAGTGGTCTACGTTGCGCTGTTGCACGTGCTGCGCGTGGAAGAAACTGCCCTTTGGTGGAGGGCGGTTAGGGCGAGGTTGGGGTAATCCGCTCGCTTTCCTGCCGGCATCTGCCGATTGTTCTCGCCATCTTGTTGTTTCCCCGCGGGAGCGTTTCCTCAGCTTTCCCCGCAAGCTTTCTTAGGGAAACGGATGCTTGCGTGGTTGCTGTTGGCTCAAGGGCAGTGACCTCCTAGTTAGGAACAGGACAAGCCAGGGCCCACAAATCACGAAGGTTCGGGTGCGCTTGAAGGGCGCCAGGCCCTGTGCTAGAATGTCACAGCCGCTGGTCAACGGCCGGCCCACCAAGGTGCAGATGCAAATGTCCTCTCAAACCTATTCGTGGACAGCACTGCTGCCCGTCCGCATCGCTGCGAAAGTGAACACGGACGTGGCTGCGGCTGTGTTCCTGGCGGCAATCTGCCTGGCTTTCTTCGGCCGTTTCCTCGGACTGTACCCGTGGAATGCTGCAGATATCTCGTCTGGCGACTTGCTGAACCAGTTCTACCCTTTCCATTCCTATTACGCCTCCGAGATCGCGGCGGGTCGGCTTCCTCTGTGGAACCCTTACATCCTTGCGGGACATCCTTTCTTGGCCGACCCCCAGGTCAGCGCCCTGTACCCTTTGAATTTTGTTACTGCATTTGTTCTAGGACGGTCCGGGCTGGCCCTTTCCTCTTTGCTCTGGCAGATCACGATTGATTACGTGCTCGGTGCCATATTTACCTACTTCTTTGCCAAGCAAATCGTCGGTAGCCGTTTTGGAGCACTTGTTGGAAGTACAATGTTTACTCTCGGCGGCTTTCTCACCTCTTATCCGATGCAGCAAATGCCCATTCTCGAAACGGCTATCTGGCTGCCTCTGGTGCTGTACCTCATCGAAAGGGGAATCCGCAACCGTACTACGGCTACGCCTAGCTTCGCGCTAGCGGGAGTTGCCCTCGCGCTATCCTATCTGGCTGGACACCCGCAGACCGCTATGTTCATCACCTACGCTAGTGTGCTCTACCTAATACTCAGAGCCACGCTTGAAGGCGTTGGGTTTGGACGGCTTGCTCTAAATGGTGCGATCCTTATTGCCGTGGCGGTCGGCTTGTCTGCGGCCCAGCTGCTGCCGACTTTGGAGTTCTTCTTCGTCTCGACGAGAACGCACACAACTTTCGACGCGGTCAGCCAGGGCTACGATCTCGGATCTCTGATTGGAATTCTGATTCCTGGCTGGCGAGACGAGGTGGCTCTATACGTCGGGGCAATCGCACCCAGCCTCATCCCGCTGGTAGTCTTGGATCCAAGGCGAAAGCGCCTCCTGCCGATTGGCATCATTGGGTTGCTCGGCCTCGCTCTGGCTATGGGGAGGTACTCACCTTTGTACCAGTTGCTGTATTCCGTAGCGCCGGGCTTCGCTCTATTCCAGCACCAGGAAAGGGCAATCTTTATCTTCGCCCTGGCTATGGCCGTGGCCGTTGGCGATGGTTGCGCTCAGTTGTTTGCTCCCCACGCAACCTCCAGGTCCAAGGTCGCTCTCTCGATCGCCGGTACGATCGTGGCCCTGGTCGTTGTCGCGCTCGCTGTTCTGGTATCGAACGTGGGATTGCGGGAACAACTGGGCTTATCGTCCAATCCACCCGATCGTGTTGCAGTCTCGTGTTTGATGTTCGCCGGAACGGCCAGCGCTGGGGCAGTGGTTATCATTCTAGGTGCAGCTGGTCGGTTTGGTCGATATCTGCCCCGGGCGTTGCTGCTGGGACTGGTGGTGTTCGACCTTTTTGCCGTTAACTGGAACAGAAACGTCGGGTACGATACGTTCCCCATATCACCTAGCGTGGCGGCAGCAGCCAGATTCGTGCAGAATCAAAACCGAGAAGACGTGTTTCGAGTCCGTGTGGGAAACGATGAGGTGCTTCCGGCAAACTACCCAGCCCTGTTTGGCCTGCAACACATCGGTGGAGATACTCCGATCCAACTGGCCCGTGTGCAGGACCTACTCAGCCGGGCCAGTGAATGGAAGCTATGGCAGCTTTTTAACGTTCAGTACGTCTTCTCCCGCCGCGTGTTCGACCAGGGAGTCGAGCAGGTGTACACAGATGGGGAGCTAAGAGTCTACCACGTGACCTACGGTCTGCCTCGGGCCTATGCTGTTCGTCAGTACGTGGTGGCACAGGACTCCCAGGAAGAACTGGACATGGCCATCTCGCCAGCAAGACACCCAGGGGATACGGTAGTTCTTGACTCCCCGCCGAAGTTGGCGCCGACGTTCACAGTTCAGGAACGCCCCAAGGTAACTATTGTGAAGTACGATCCCCAATATGTCAGGATCGAGACCGACGGCGTGGACGATTCGATTCTGGTGGTGAGTGACGCGTACTACCCGGGCTGGCGGACGTTCGTTGATAGTAAAGAGGTGCGGACGCTCCGCGCGAACTACGCCTTCCGCGGGGTAGAACTACCACGCGGGCAGCACGTGGTAGAAATGGTGTTTGATCCAGTGTCATTCAAGTTGGGGAGTGTCATCTCAACGGCGACCGCGTTGCTGGTTCTGGGACTGGCGTTAGCCCCGGCAGTTCGGCGACGCCTTCCTGGAACGTAATGCTGATTGTGCATAGTAACGTTATGAATTGTGCGGCCACTGCGTCAGCGTCAGGCCCTGAAGAAGCTTCTCCGGATGTCTGGTAGAGATTGCTCCTGGTTTAGGCCTCGAAGCGGTTGCTTTTGCGCTGCTAAGGCGTGTGCCAAGGCGGCAAAGCGCTCACTGAGGCGGAGATTGGATCGTTGGCAAAGGACCTGATGGCAAGGCTTCAGAAGGCGGATGGGTTAGTTGAGGAAGAGTGAGGCTATCCCAGTCACAATGCATAGAGAAGTAGTCGCGCTTGGTGCATCAGAAGCGTCAGAAGCGAATGGAGGTTCATTGTCAAGGCGGCTTGTGCTTGCGGGCGCTCTTTGCGCCGTGGTGACAGTCGCCTTTTTCCTTCGGTCTTACCATCTTGACTTGCAGAGTTTCTGGGAGGAGGAGCTTTTCAGCGTAGACTTGTACGCGGGTAAGAATCTGTTTCAGATGATCCAGTTCAACGTCAACAGCGGGGATACTCAGCCTCCTCTTTACTACGTCCTTCTGCAGTCGTGGATGAATCTGGCGGGGCGAAGCGAGTTCTCAGCGCGCTATCTGTCGGTGCTCTTCAGCACCTTGACCATCCCCTTGGTCTACTTGTTTGGGAGACAACTGTTCGGTCGGCGAGTGGGGGTGATCGCCGCCATCCTGGCGATGGTGAACCCTTTTCAGGTCTGGTATGCGCAGGAGGCGCGAACATACGCTCTCACTACCCTGCTCACTTTGGCATCAACCATTTGTTTTCTTCGGGCAGCATCTGCTCAAAGGCGCACGCGGCTGCTGGTGGCGTACGTGGTTGTCACCAACCTAGCCATACTTAGTCACTATTTCTCCTACTTCGTCATGGCCGCCCAGGATATTGGACTGGCTTTTTGCTGGCTGATATGGCGGGTGAGGAAGTACGATGGTGGTCCTCTTTGGGACAAGCAGTTGGTGCCATTCTCGAGGAGCACCGCGCTAGCGCAAGCGCTGGTCTTCGTCCCCTATCTGCCCTGGGCGCCCTTCGCCGCAAGGGTCATCTCTACCTTTCCGGGTTGGCACGAGCCGCTGTCTGTGTCCGAGATGTTTCAAATTTGCTTTCAGGCGTTCACGGTGGGGACCTCGATCGACACTGACCTCGCTCGGTGGTTTACTGTGGCCTTCTTCCTGCTCGCTGCTACTGGCGCTACGCTTGGGCTGGCCAGCAGGTACGATCAGCACGAAAATGGTCAAACTAGTTTGCAGAGCAGCGTGTTCGTTCTGGTTTACTTTCTGCTGCCCTTTGCAGGAATCGCGCTATACTTTACCTACACTGGAAGAACCATCTTCCACGAGAGATATTTCATCATCGTAACGCCAGCACTCATGGCGCTATTGGCTCGTGCTCTGGTATGGGGCAGAACTGGGATTCTGAGTAGGGCCTGGGCGTTGAGGATAACCATACCTGCCGCGCTCTTTCTGTTCGTAGTTGTCGCGTCTGCGCTCAGTCTGTACAACTATTACTACCTTCCTGAGTATCACAAGGCCGACGTGCGCGCTGCGCTGAACTACGTGGCCAACGTTCACGAGGAAGGTGATGCAATCGTTACCACCACTGCGCCTGGTGATTTGCTCGTAGAGCACTACAAGCCCCGAGAGGTGCCGGCGTACCAGCTTTCGAAGGGGACGCCGTTCGAGGAATCAGCGGTAGCTGCCGAGCTTAGCAATCTGTTGAAGAAGTACAGGCGCATCTGGCTGCTACCATACGGTGGCGGTGAAATCGACCCGTTCGTTGAAGATTGGCTGAACAAGCATGCTTATATGGCCTTTGATCGCTGGTACGCCAAAGGCCGAATGTTGCTCTACGTGGCGGGCACCGAACTGCCTCATCACGTCCAGCCCACGGCGTTCAACTTTGCCAACGTTGTCAGTATATCGAGCGTCAGAATGCGCTCAGAGCCCGTGCTGGCTGGCGATGTTGTCCCGGTGCAGATAGACTGGAAACGACTGAACGGCGCAAGCGGCGCTCTGTTGGTAGCGCTGGACATAGTGGATCAGGTAAACCAACACCATGCCAGATTGCTGCGGCCGATCCAGTTTCCGGATGTGGGGACAGAGGGCACTGCCGGGGGCGATGGAGACTCTAGTTCGGCAACGCAGAGATTCGGCTTGCAGGTCCCGTACGGGACTCCTCCAGGTACGTACGATATTGAGGCTCGCGTGATCTCCGAAGGGACTTCGCGGGAGCTTGAAGTACTCGACGACGGCGGTATGTGGACAGGGGTCAAGGCTGTCATTGGATCGATCCAGGTTAGAGCTCAGCCCAACACGCCGGTTCCTGCTTTGAACATCCCGACTCGCCTCGACACAAAGCTCAGTGACGAGTTGAAAATCATCGGTCACGACCTCTCTGAGGTCACGCTCAACGTGGGGCAGCCGTTCTCGTTCGCGCTGTACTGGCAGGCAACACAGAAAATCAGCCAGGACGTGATGCCAGTTATCGAACTGAAATCGAGCGACGGATCTGTCGTCGCCAGATATGCCGCTCCCCCGGCGGGAGGTCTTTATCCGATGCACGAATGGGCACCTCAGGAGGTGGTTAGAGATGTTCGAACGCTGGTAATCCCGCGCGAGGCATCGTCCGGGCTTCATACTCTGTCACTTCACCTTGAAGAGAGTGGGGGCGACAGGATAGGTCCCGATGTTATCCTGGGCAAGATCACGGTAATTGGCCGCACCCGCATCTGGGCTGCGCCTCCCATCGCTAACTCGACAGACGCAGTATTTGGTTCTCTGGCCCGTCTGCTAGGCTATGATCTGGAAACAGGCGGTGACGAGGCGGAGAGCCGATATCTCCAAATCACACTGTACTGGCAGGCTATTGGGGAGACATCGCAGAGCTGCAAGGCATTCGTGCATTTGCTTGATGCTGATGGTAGGATAGTAAACCAGGACGATGACATTCCAGCGTCCGGATCGGCGCCGACCGGCAGTTGGGTTACAGACGAGGTGATCGTTGACCGGCACAAAATAGCCCTCCCGAACGTTGGCCCCGAGCCTTCTCGGATCAGAGTGGGCTTGTATGATGCTGTTACCCTGTCCAGACTACCGGCGACTGTCGATGGCCATCTCGTTCCGGACCAGGCGCCGGTGTTCGACATCACCGGGAAGTACCGCTAGCTAAAACAAAGGGGAAAGCGCTGACGGTCGCGTGGTTCTAGCTCAGCTCGCCTGGTCTAAAGGCCGCGGCTACAAGTCCCCACTCTGCTAGAATTGCGGGTGCAACCAAGGACAATTGGTGTTAGTTTTGCGGGCAGCCCGCCGCTACCTTACCTGGTGAAAATGCCTGAGCTATTTTCACACTAGCTTGCTCAAATGAGAACGATTGATGTTAAGACAAAGACGAGGGCAGGCGCTAAAGCCTGCCCTCCAATCGCCAAGGTCAGTTCGACTAACTACGCAGGTTTCTCGCCCTCGGCGGATTTGCGCAGCAGTTCTTCCCATTCGTGATCGACCTGCGCCTGAAGTCTGTCGAGGGTTTCCTTGTTCCGCGGGTCCAGTATGTGTCTGAATCTTCCCTGCGGCTTCAAGAAATCCGCTAGTGGCTTCTTCTCCTTGGGCTTATACGTTACCCTGTACTTGCCATCCACGATTTCGTACAGGGGCCAATAGCACGTATCCACGGCCAGCCGGGCTAGCTTGATCGTTTCGTTAGAGTTGATCCTCCAGCCAGGTACACAGGGTGAAACGACGTTCAAGAAAGCCGGGCCATCAGCGTTGAAGGCTTTCTCCGCTTTGGCCACCAGGTCGCGCCAGTTCGATGGTGAGGCCTGAGCTATGTAAGGGATTTTGTGCGCCGCCACGATCTCGGTCAGGTTCTTGCGGGAGTGTGGGTTCCCAGGTTGGTTCGAGCCAACAGTACTGGTGGTCGTCCACGCTCCCAACGGCGTCGCGCTTGATCGCTGGATTCCCGTGTTCATATAGGCCTCGTTGTCGTAGCACACGTACACAAAGCGGTGGCCACGCTCCAACGCCCCAGATAAGGACTGCAGACCGATGTCAAACGTGCCGCCATCTCCGCCAAATGCCACGAAGCGGATGTCCTCGGCGATTTCTCCACGGCGGTTGAGAGCGCGGTAGGCTGCCTCTACACCGCTTATGGTCGCTGCCGCATTTTCGAAGGCGCTATGGATCCAGGAACAACGCCAGGCCGTGAACGGGTATATACCGGTGGTAACCTCCAGGCACCCCGTGGCGTTGGCGGCCACTATTGGCACGTCGACGGCGTGGAGTATCTGCCTTACGGCAATCGGCGCGGCGCATCCCGCGCACATTCTATGACCGCTTGCCAGTAAGTCTGGCTTCGTCGACATTTGCTTCAGATTGGGTGCCATCGCCATTACCTCCTCTCACTCCAAGGTAGAAGTATGGTTCATCTACTTGGCCGGTCCGAGCGATACGTTCGAGCCGGTGGTAGACGGTTTGAATCATCTCGGGCGTGGTATCCCTGCCGCCCAATCCATATATTCCGTTAATCACTTTCGGCCGAGGGTCGGCCTCTAGCAGCGCTGACCGCACCTCAATGCCTACAGGGCCGCCTCCTGCTCCTGGGGAGTCCGCGCGGTCCAGAACGCAGACGGCCTTAAGACGACTTAGCTCCCGGGCTAGCTCATCCTTAGGGAATGGCCTGAACATCCTGAGGGCGAGCAGCCCAGCGCGAACGCCTGCTTCCCGCATACGGTCCACGGCCACCTCGGTCGTGCTCGCCGCCGAACCCAGGACCACTATGCCCACCTCGGCATCATCCAGTCGATACTTCTCGTAGGCTCGATAGTGCCTTCCCGATATTCTGGCGTACTCCTGGCTCACTTCCTCGAACACTCTCGGAACCGCTTTCATCACTTCCGCCTGCTGGCGCTTGAACTCGAAGTAGTAATCAAACAGCACCAAAGGGCCGTAAGTAACAGGATTATGAGTATCCAGCAGCGGTTGAACCGCCTTGAAAGGTCCAACGAAGTCCTTGACTTCCTGGTCTTCCAGGTAGTCCACTGGTGCCAGCGAGTGGCTGACTATAAAGCCGTCGTAGCATACCATCACCGGAAGGCGCACGTCGTCGTGTTCGGCTATGCGTACTGCTTGAATGACCCCATCGTACGCTTCCTGCTGGTTTCTGCAATAGAGTTGTATCCAGCCTGAGTCTCGCGCACCCATCGAATCGCTCTGGTCTCCGTGAATATTGAGCGGCGCCGACAAAGCACGGTTAACGTTCACCATCACTATGGGTAGGCGCAGCCCGGCGGCAATGTATAGCATCTCCCACATTAGCGCCAGGCCCTGAGAGGACGTGGCCGTCATTGCCCTTGCGCCGGCGGCAGACGCGCCGATGCAAACGCTCATTGCGCTGTGCTCGCTTTCCACCGGCACAAATTCAGTGGAAACCGCGCCATCGCTGACAAACTGGGCAAAATCCTCGACTATGATGGTCTGCGGCGTGATGGGATAGGCAGAAACCACGTGGGGGTCGATTTGCCGCATAGCCTCCGCTGCCGCAGAGTCACCAGTCGTCGCAATTCTTCTAGCCATTTATCGTGCCCCCTTTCCAGTTGATTCTGACTTCTCTGCCCCGTCCGATTTCACAGTGGATGAGCTCTCGTCTTTAAGCGCCGTCAGTTCATCAATCATTGCAATACACTTGGCCGGACATTCGGCGGAGCAGATGCCGCAGCCTTTGCAGTGGAAGTAGTCAACGCCAACGACCTTCTGGTTCTCCACTTTGATAGCGCCGTCTGGGCAGTATCCCCAGCAGAACAGGCACTGAATGCACTTGCTGAAGTCGATGACCGGGCGCTCGCTCCTCCAGTCTCCGGTCTGGTACTCGACACTGTTGCCGGGTTCAGCGACAATGGCACCCCGGGGGACCTCTTTCCAGCCGAGCTTCTTCTGGTGATTGGGCTCTTTTGCGGCAACTTCGGTGACTATCTTTTCTGGTTTCTTGCTCATTCTCCCTTCACCTCCTCGTGTGCTCGCTTCAGAGCCCTGATATTGGACTCCACCAGGTCGCCCTTTATCTTGTCCCCGAACATACCGCGGACTTCGTCGATGACGTCGTCCAGTTTCACTGCTCCGGTGACTCGAACCAGGGCCCCTATCATCGGCGTGTTGGTGATCGCTTTTCCAAGCTCCTCGATTGCGATGGCCGTGGCGTTGACGGCGTAAACTTTGCCTCCCTGCAGGCCAACCTTTTCTCTTAGCTGTTGGGGAGTGCCATCGTAATTCGCTATCAGGACACCGTGCTCCGACATTCCGGACGCTACCGGTACTTTTCCGATCAAGGTCGGGTCTAGCACGATTACCACGTCCGGAGCACTGATTTGTGAGAACTCCCTAATCGGTGCGTCGTCAATTCTTGTGAACGCCTGAACCGGTGCTCCCCGCCGCTCCGGGCCGTATTCGGGAAAGGCCTGAAAACTCTTTCCAGCACGTAATGCTGCGGAGGCGAGTAGTTTGGCAGCTGTAACTGCTCCCTGGCCTCCTCTGCCGTGCCAACGGATCTCTAGCATCGTTGTTGCCCGTATCCCTCCTTCAATAAAGAGTATAGACTTCTAATTCGCACGTCTTCGGGTTCCTAACCTGGTCGGTTTCGGAACGTGCGCCGACCGACCGAAATCGGGGTTACATTCAAGCTCCCGACAACGCCGGCTTCGGTCGGCCGTCCACATTGTGCAGCCCTCAGTGAAAGGGATTGCTCCAGCGCTCTGGAGTGTTTCAGAGCGCTTTCTCCTTTCGCAGGGCTAATTCTCTCCCCGCGCCCTGCGATATGCCGCTTGAACGGCATCGAAAAGTGGATCGCCTCGAAGCGGAAAGAAGCAGAAAGGCTGGCTCGACCCCTTAACGTAAACGAGGAATCCAGGGAAGGCCGTCTCGATCTTACTGATCTCGTCTAAGCCGATCTCGAGTGAATTCCCCTCGTGCAGCAGCACTATTCTCTTGCTGGTTAATACCAGCGTCCCCTCGTCTCGATATCGGCCAGGAAGAGGCTGTTCGCAGGCGTACACAGCGGTGACGAGATGAAGGAGTTCGCTCTTACCGAGGGGGATCGGTGACCGGTCTTCTGGCAACGTGGGCAGTGCCCCTGCTGCCCATCGCAACCTTTCGTCGCTGCGCGCCCTCTCATCATCCGTTGTCTCCCCTTTCTCCACACGCCGCCAGTCCGACTTGGTCAGAGACCGTCCCAGGAAGCACCGCGTCACCGGCGGGCAGTCCGCACATCCGCTCTGTGGCCACTTCTTTCTGCGTGCCACGCCAAGCCTTTCTGGATCGCAGCTCCGCAACCGGTACCTGCCCTTTCTCGTTCGCACAAACAGGGCTCCACATACCGAGCAGGTGCTCACCTTGACCGATCGCCAGAATCCTTCCCTGTGCGTCCGCTCGACCATCGCCTCACTGTGGCAGAGTGGGCACTTCTCGAATATCGTTTCCTCGTCGGACTGTCTCTTCTTAGTCTCCGCCAAGCCCGTGCCTCATTAGCCAGTTCCCAACTAGTGGGGGACCTCCCACTGTATAAAGATACCGCAAAAGGGCCATTCGTTTCAACCAGTGGGCCGGCCTACCGTCGAAACCAAACGGCCCGACTTTCGCCAGTGCATCCTTCCGCCCCACCGAGACCACCTCCGCGGCGATTCGTGGCTGAAACTGCACTCGCTCGCTTCCGCTTAGTCCCGCCTGAATGTTTCGTGCGACAATATTCGCTTCCTGCAAAGCAAGTTGAGCGGATGGCGCCAACGGTTGGCCCGTCGCTTGATTAAGGACTAGCGCCACATCTCCTACCGCGTATACGTTCGCGAAGTCCACAGTTTGCAAGTAAGGGTTTACCACGACTCGACCACGCACTCCGGTTCGCAGGCCCGAATGCTGGACCAACTCGTTGGCTTTCACTCCACCAGTCCAAACCAGTGTGCGATTGTGTATCACCTGGCCACCTTTCAATTCGAGCGTGCCCGGTTCTGCTCTTACGACCCGGTCGCCCAGGTGGAGTTCTACCCCTTTGCCTTCGAGGATTATGCGTGCTTTTCGGACCAGACCGGGGTCGAAGCCCGAAAGGAGCGTTGGGCCGGCTTCCACCACTGCTACCAGCGACTCTTGGGTCGGAATCCCGGTCTCACGGCCAAGATCGCGTAAACGGTCGGCTAGTTCGCCAGCCAACTCGGTGCCAGTGAATCCCCCGCCACCCACGACGAAGGTTAGAAGGCGTCTTCTCGCTTCGGCATTGGGTTCGTTCTTTGCCAGTGCAAACATGTTGTTCACGTGCTCCTTCAGACGCAGAGCATCTGGAAGGCTCTTCAACGTGAGGGAATGCTCCCTGAGTCCCTCAATGCCGAAGAAGTCGGTCTCGCTTCCCAGGGCAATCACCAGGATATCGTAGCTCAGTTTGCCACTCTCGGTCGCGACGGTCTGTTCTTGAAAGTTGAACCCGGTTACCTTTGTCTGGATGAAGGTTACGGGCTTACCTGCAAGCAGTTCGGAGAATGGTATCGCTGCTGCTTCCGGAGGCATGCTGGCAGCAGCGACGGCGTGCAGTTCGGTGATTATTTGGTGGTAGTCGAATTGATCTACCAGGGTCAGCTCGATTGCCGTATGGCGTCGCAGCGCTCCTCCAAGCACCTTGGCCACTCTCAAGCCTGCGTAGCCAGCTCCCAGAATCAGTATCCTCTTTGCGCCGTTCAGTCGACTAGGCCGGTGAAGATTCTCCTCCATCCTCCTTCTGTTCGAGCTGCTACCCTCGCACCTACCCTTTGGCCTCTACTCGCGCTCCGCACCTGGGGCACGACTTTGCATCCACCTCCAACACGCAGCCACACTCCACACATCGGCTTAATTGCACTCCGCAAACCGAGCAGAACGGGTACAGCGGAGTAGTTTCCCCGTGGCAATACGGACAGCGACACGTGTCCGATGCTGGTTTTTGTTCCTCAGACCTTACTTCACTTTCCATAATGTGTCCCTCCAGGCTTACCCTAGATGGTTGGCTCGGCGCTTCGAGTGAGACCGCCGTCCGTCGGCTGCCTACTTCCCTGTACACTCCGATGGAATTATGCTATCATTAAACGGATTCGCTCTTTAGCCGTTACGCAGCTTCAGCCTCGTGGCATTTAGAGATGATCTTGATTATGGTACTACATAATTGCACCTAAGGCAAGAATCAGGGAAAGGAAGAACCTTGTCTTGGAGGGAGTCGAGTGTCAGAGTTCCGAGAGAGATTCCTACAAGCTTCACGCGCCGCCAACTCGTTGGTGTGTGTTGGGCTTGACTTCGATCCCAGACTCGTACCCTCGACTTACGACGGGACGTCGGATGCGATTTTCGCTTTTAATCGTGCGATAATCGACGCTACGCGAGACTTGGTGTGCGCGTACAAGCCGAATCTCGCGTTTTATGAAGCTTTGGGGCTGAATGGCATCGAAGCGTTGAAGCGAACAGTAGATTATGTTCCTGATGACGTCCTGGTCATTGGCGACGCCAAGCGGGGCGATATCGGTAACAGCGCTCGTTTCTATGCTCAAGCTGCGTTCGAGGTGTTCGGATTCGATGCTGTGACCGTTAGCCCTTATATGGGGGCCGACTCGCTCGACCCGTTCCTGAGCTACGGTGATCGCGGAGTATTCATCCTTTGCAGGACTTCCAACCCGGGGTCTGGCGACCTGCAGGATATGAAGCTGGCCGATTCAGATGGCGCTCCGCCGAGGCCACTTTACGAGATAGTAGCGGAAAAGGCCATTCAGTGGAATATCAAGGGCAACTGTGGATTGGTGGTCGGCGCTACTTATCCCGAGCAGTTGGCAAGGGTGCGTGCAATAGCTGGCGATCTGCCCATTTTGATTCCCGGCGTTGGGGCGCAGGCCGGAGATCTCGATCTAGCCGTCAGGAACGGGGTTGATCGCAACGGCGAACTGGCCGTCGTCAGTTCCTCCAGGCAGATCATCTACGCGTCGAGGTCGGATGATTTTGCGTCGGCCGCTCGGAGGGCAACGCTGGCTCTGCGAGACGCGATAAACCGGGCAAGGCAAAGGGTGTAGGCTTTGGTGGTCGTAGATTTCAGAATCGGCGATGTGATTCGCCTGCGCAAGCCGCATCCCTGCGGTGGCTACGAATGGGAGGTTGTGAGGCTTGGAGCAGACATCGGGATAAAATGCGTGAAGTGCCGCCACAGGGTACTCATCGCGAGAAGCGTTCTGGAACGACGACTGAAAGAGTTTGTTGTTAGAGGGCAGGGTTAGATACGTTGGCAACTGATGCTAGTATAGGCGAAGTGAAGGAACGCTCAGTACTGAGGAACGGCAACTTCCTGCTTCTTTGGGCTGCCCAGGCCATTTCTCAGACAGCGCAGAATGCGATCTGGTTCGGCGTAATGGTGGTGGTCGAGGAGTATACGCACTCGACTACCCATCTGAGCATCGCCGTGTTCTCAACCATATTGCCCGGAATAGTCCTTGGTATCATCGCCGGGGTGTTTGTAGACCGCATGAATAAGAAGACGGTCCTGGTCACTTCCAACGCCTTGCGTGCGCTCTCGGTGCTTGGTTATTTGCTTTTCGATCGCGCTCTGATTGTTGTCTACATAGTGAATCTTGTTTTCTGTTCCATCAGCCAGTTCTTCGGCCCAGCAGAGTCGGCGACTATCCCTCGCTTAGTGCGAAAGAATCAGTTAATCAGTGCTAACTCGCTCTTCAACCTTACGTTCACAGGATCCCAAATGGCAGGTATGGTTCTCTTCGCGCCGTGGGTGCTAAAGATTTTTGGCGCCCAGGTCCTGTTCTTTTCGGCAGCAATGGCCTACGTTATCGCGGCCGTTCTGGTGTATTTCATTCCGCGTGATGAGGAGCCTCACAAGCCTCTTTCCGCATTGCGCCGAGAAACCCTGTTCGACGAGCTATGGACCGAGGTAAAGGAGGGCTGGAGCTTCATAAGCAGCGACCGGCACACTATGGCGGCAATGCGCCACCTGACGCTAATTGCTGGATTGCTACTCGTGATGTCGATGCTAGTTCCACGGTTCGTGGTCAGCGTCCTGGGAATAAGGGCCGAGGATTCGGTCTACGTTCTGGCTCCGGCAGGGGTGGGTGTGCTTGCAGGTATGGCGCTAATGTCTCGTCTGGCAGCCAGATTTGGTAAAACGACGCTCGTCGTTACCGGGCTGTGGATTCTGAGCGCCAGCTTGCTAGGCATGAGCATGCTGCAGTGGAGCCAGTCGCACCTGATTCCTTTCTTCCAGACGACTGTGCCCATACTCCCTGCAAGTGTGGGCATAGTGTCAATAATGATGGTCTTGGCCGCATTGATGGGAGTGGGTGCCTCTCTCATCATGGTCCCGTCGCAGACGATACTAATGGAGCGGGCTCCCGTAGCGGCTCGTGGAAGGATATTTGCTGTTCAGATTATGCTGGGCAACATCGTCGCCGTGCTGCCACTGCTGTTCCTAGGTGGAATGGCCGACTTTCTCGGCGTCAGCGTTGTCATTGGTCTTGTCGCTGTGACTGTGGTCGCACTGGCCATCGTGGCGCAGAGGGAAAGGGGGCTGAGCGATCGCGACACGGAAGTGGCGGTGCCTAAAGAGCAACCGACTCGCATCGAAGGGCGCGATGAGAAACATGGCGAGGTTGCTGTTGCCCCGGCAGGTTCTGATTCTCGGGTGTCAGATACGATGGACGAGTCGACGATCAGTGAGTTGCCGATGCCTTGATTGCCTTTCCGAGTCTCCTGACGCCCTCGTTTATTTCCTCGATGCTCAAGTAGCTGAACGATAGCCGGATGGTGTTTTCGTGACCGCCTCCGACGTAGAACCGGCTGCCACTTAAGTAGGCAACTCCCTCACGTCTCGCCTCAAGGGTCAGTCTACTCGCGTCCACGCCATCCGCCAGTTCCATCCAAACGTAGAAGCCACCCTGAGGCTTGGTCCAGCGTGCGAATTCCCCTACGTGTTCGTCGAGCGCGAGCAGCATTGCATTCCGCTTCTCACGGTAAATATCCCTTAACCTGACTATGTGGCTCTGGAGATGCTCTCGGCAATACTCGGCGGCGACGCGGCAGGCGAAATGATTAGTCCCCGTATCGAATTTGAACAGGAGCATTTTGGATAGCACTCTAGCTGGGCCGAGCACCCAACCGATGCGCATACCGGCTGCGAGAATCTTCGAAAAAGTGCCTGTGCGCACGACCAAGCCACGCTGGTCCAATTCGTACAGCGACGGAAGCGGCTCGCCCTCGTAGCATAGCTCGCGATAGGCGTCGTCCTCCACGATCATGACCGAATGCTCGCGAGCAAGTCCGAGCAATTCGTGCCGTCGAGAGAGCGGCATAGTCACTGCTCCTGGATTATGGAAGTTGGGCATCGTGTAGATGAACTTCGGACGGCGACGCTCTCTCTCCAGTTGTTCCAGAGTCGATGCGAGGGCATCCATCCGCATACCCTCGTCGTCCAGGTCTACTTGCACTGGGATGGCTCCGAGGCGTTGCATAGTGTCCAGGGCGCCGATGAAGGATGGCCCCTCGACTATCACTGTGTCGCCGGGGTTTACGAAAATGTGGCAGAGCAGTTCGATGGCCTGAGACGCTCCATTAGTTAACATAAGGTTCTTCTTGTCCGTAGCGATGCCTTCTTCGCGCTGCAGCTTGTCCACCAGGACTTGCAGCAGGCCATCGTGTCCTCGAGTTGGCCCGTACTGTAGTGCCTGCTCCCCTTCTCGCTCCAGCACTCGATCCGTAGCCTCGATGAGCTCCTTGACAGGGAATGACTTTGGATCAGGCAGCCCATATGAGAAATCTATCGGTGGCGGCCCATCTCCTTTATGTGAAAGGTCCATCGCCGGTGCTCCCTCCGGGATTGCCCGCGTGGCAAAAAGCGCTTCGTAGTCTGTCCTAGGCTCGGTATCCATCGATCACCCTCCACCCTTCGACTAAGGGGCGCTGCTCGGCAGCTGCCCCTCTGGAGGGTTATTGTAGCACGTTCGAAAGGATTGGAAAACGTCGATTGTGCGTCGCTCGACGGCGGGACATTTCACTCAGAAGAGTGATTTTATTCATTCTTGAGAGCGATGCCTTCAGGCTTGAATTCACATATGCTGGGATATGCTATGCTAGGCGCCGATCCGGCAACACTTGAGGGTTGTCGGTTAGGCTCCAAGATCATTCACCAAGATCATTCGCACTGAGGGGGTAGGTACGGCGAAAATGACGACGCAAGAAATGCCTGATGTGATAGTGGTTGGCGCTGGGCAAGCAGCGCTGGCCGCAGCTCTTTCCGCTTTGGACGGTGGCGCAAGAGTGCTGGTGTTAGAGAAGTCTCCTGAGGCGGAGCGAGGAGGCAACACAAGGTTCACTGGCATCTACCGCTTTGCTTACGAAGGACTGGACGATTTCAGAGCTTTGATTCCGCATATGACGGACGAGGAGGCAGCGGCCATCGATGTCGGGCAGTACACCCCCGACCAGTTCTACAACGATATGATGCGCCTTTCGTCCGAGAGAGCCGACCAGGCCTTCACTGAGACGTTTGTGAGCGAGTCCTATCCAACGATCAAATGGATGGTCGACTCCGGAGTGAAGTGGGAAATCGCTGGCCATCTTGGCAAGTACATAGACGGGAAGCTGTGCTTCCACAAGGGGACCGTGTCACGCCCCTGGGGTGGTGGGCTCGAACTGGTCAATACGATGTTGAGCATAATACAAAAAAAGGGCGCGAAGATTCTGTACGAGACAAAGGCCACAAAGCTACTCATGACCCAGGGCGGAAAGGTCCGTGGGGTGAGGGTGAAGGACAAGGATGGATATCGCGACATTGAGTGCCGGTCGGTCATCCTCGCCTCCGGTGGCTTTCAGGCGAGCCCGGAGATGCGTACCAAGTATCTTGGCCCCGGATGGGACGTGGTTAAAGTCAGGGGCACCAGGTACGACACCGGAGAGGGGCTGCAGATGGCACTTGAGGTGGGCGCCGCGACTACGGGACAGTTCAGCGGATCGCACGCTACTCAGGTGTTCGCGGAGGGGCCGGACGTCGAGATGGGTGATCTGGCCTTTGCCGATGCCTATACTAGTGGCATACTCGTCAATACGTTGGGGAAGAGATTTCTGGACGAAGGAGAGGACCTGGCGACCTACACCTACGCCAAGTTTGGCCGCGCCCTGCTGGCTCAACCCGGCCAGCTAGGTTTCCAGATTTATGACTCCAAGACTATCAACAGGCTGTACCACATCGACCGCTACCGGCTGGCAAATCCCATCGTTGCCGACACGATCGAGGAGTTGGCCGAGAACATTGATGTCGAGACGGATGCGCTGGTCCAGACTGTTGCTGAATACAACGCCGCGTGCCCTGATGGCTATCTCGATCCCGATGCGTTCACGGCAGCGTTTGACGCCGGTATCTATAACCCAGCAGTGGTGGATGGAAAGGCGGCAAAGAACGTTTGGCCGAGAAAGTCTAACTGGGCTTCACGCATAGATATACCTCCTTACTACGCGTATCCGGTCACCTGCGGAATAACTTTCACCTTTGGTGGCTTGAAGACCGACACAGGGGCCAGGGTGCTTGATACCGAGGGCAACCCGATCCCTGGACTGTACGCAGCGGGAGAAATTGTGGGCAACTTTTATTTTAGCTATTGTGCAGGTACGGGGCTTACGAAAGGAGCAGTGTTCGGACGGATCGCCGGCAGGAATGCAGCCGCTGAGGGAGGAAACCTGTGAAGGTCCTGGTATTCGTGAAGGCAATCCCTCGGGAGATTGTGCGCCTGAAAATCTCGGAAGGCGGAGACCGGGTGCTGTGCGAGCGGCTGGCGCTGACGGCAAACGAGAGCGACGAATACGCTTTGGAGCAAGCTTTCGCTCTGAAGGCGACGTTTGGGTGTGAGGTCACAGTCGCCACAGTGGGGCCTTTGATGTGCCAGGACGTGGTCTATCTGGGGCTCGCCAAGGGGGCTGATCAGGGCGTCCGGATTGACGTTGACGTCAACGATCCCGATATCTTGTCGACTGTCATCGCCAGGGGGGCTGAAAGGCTGGGCTACGACCTGATTCTCACCGGCGTGGAGTCCTGGGACAATCTGGCGGCTCAAGTTGGAACTCTGACTGCAGCTAAGTTGGGGATTCCAAGCGCCTATGCGGTGACCAAGGTTGAGGCAGGCGCAGGCCCTCAGACACTAAAGGTCACGAAGGAATTGGGACAGGGCCTGCAGCAAGAGGTGGAAATGCCCTTGCCCGCTCTGCTCTGCGTTCAGTCGGGTGCTCAACCGCTCAGTTACGCTGCTCCAGCAAAGATTCTCCGCGCCCGCCGCAATCCTCTTAAGCTACTCAGGTGGTCCGATCTCGGCTTGGACAAGGACGCCACAATGGGCCGGCGCTGGTTCAGGTTCGTCGACGTGCGGGTGCCAGAGAAGAAGCATCAAGCCGAAATGCTGGAGGGGGATGCGAAGAAGGTGGCGGACTTGATTCTCGCGAGGGTTAAGAATGAGGTACGGTAACGTGCGCGATCAGATACTGGTGTACGTCGAGCCCGGGAGGGAATCGATAGATAGCAGTTCTCTGTCGCTGCTAACAAAAGCGAGAGACCTGGCAACCAAAATGTCGCGTAAGTTGGTCGTGGTTGTGCTGGGGCGACCATCTGACGATGCGGCATTCGCACTGCTGAGGCAGAAGGGCGTGGACGAAGTTCTTGTGGTGGAGCACGCCTTGCTAGGTCAAACCAACCTTGACCTGTATTCGAACGTTTTGGCCGATATTGCGCGAGAGGAACAGCCTAGGGTTCTCCTCTTGCCGCACACGGTTGTGGGCGTGGAGGTCGCTTCGTTAGTGGCTGGGAGGATAGGGATACCTCCTGTTACGAATTGCATAGACATCGAACCTGTCGGCGATTCGGTGCGGGTGACCCGGCCGATGTTCGGGGGCACACGGCATGCCGTGCTCGTAATAGAGGCAGGTCATCCAATCGTGGGAACGCTGCAGAGTAGAAGGTGGCCGGCTGCAGATGTTGAGGCGCGTGAACCGGTGGTGACGCGTTACGATCCCTCCGCAGCTGGGGAGTTGGTGACTCGGATAAAGGTGCTGTCCACCATACAACCTCCCAAAGGGGGCATCGATCTCACGAAGGCCGAGATCATCGTCTCCGTTGGCCGAGGAATCGGGTCAAAGTCCAACATTGGCCTCTACCAGCAGTTGGCTGAAGCGCTGGGAGGAACGCTGGCCTGTTCGAGGCCAGTTGCCGATCTGGGTTGGCTGCCAGAGGAGCATCTCGTAGGCATGTCTGGCACAACGGTGAAGCCGAAGGTCTACCTGGCCTGTGGTATCTCGGGGGCTTACCAGCACATCGTCGCGATGCAGGATTCGCAGGCCATAATCGCGATCAACAACGATCCGGCGGCCCCTATATTCGAGGTGGCTCACGCTGGAGTGGTGGCGGACCTCAACCAGATCGTCCCTGCGTTATTGGAAGCGGCAAGAGCGTCCCGTTTTAGCGACAAGAGTGGCGACTAAGGTGCCCGGATTTGTGCCATAGCAAGCTAGCACCGGTGACGCCTCGTCTCGCGTTGATATCGGCGAGAGATTGTGACAGAATCACGGCGCTAAAGGAAGAGTTGAGGCAGAGAGGTTAGACGATGGAGGGCAATGAGGAGTTCAAATCTCGGATAAAGAGGATCCTGAGAAGTATGCAGGACGCCAGACTGGACGGCCTGGTGGTGTATTCCACGGCGTGGCGCAAGGACAACGTGCGCTATGCGTCCAATTTCAGCTTTCTGGGCCCCTACGCGATGGTGGCGATCGATCGCAACGGCGAGGCGTCGCTGCTCTTGAGCACCAAGTCTGACGTGGAGCGGGCACAGCAGAGCGCGTGGGTCCACGATGTCGAAGCTGGTGCGGACGTGGTGAGCGGCGCAGTGCGGAGGCTTGGGAAGCTTGGGGAAGGGGCCAGAGTAGGCGTAGCCGGGCTGGAGCTGGCGAGCGTCGGGATCATTGAGGGCATTCGCGAGCGGCTGCCTGGAGTTGAGGTGGTATCGGCCACTAAGATGTACGACGGGGTGCGCATGGTGAAGAGCCACGCGGAGGTGGCCAGCATACGCAAGGCAGGTGTGCTGGCGGACGTAGGGTTCAAGGCTTTCCTGGACAACATCGTCGCCGGCAAGAAGGAATACGAGCTGATAGCCGACGTGGACCGAGTGGTGAAAGCAGCGGGAGCAGAAGACAATTTCATGTTGATGGCTTCCGGCGGAGCAGAGGTGCGAGCGATGAGCCCCGCGCGTAACAAGAGCATCGAGCGTGGAGAGATGCTGCGCACAGAGGTCACGCCGCTTTATGAGGGGTATTGGGCGCAGATATGCCGAACGGTGGTGTTTGGCGAACCGAGCGTGGAGCAGCGGCGATCGTTCGATATATTCTTCAGGGCGCAGGAGGCTGCTCTAGGTTCCTTGAAAGCAGGGATGACGGCGCACGACGTGGCGAGGCTTCAGAACGAGGTGTTCGAGTCGGAGGGCTTTGGGGAATACGTAACGAATAAGTATACCCGAACTCGTGGGCACGGACACGGGATGCACTTCGATGAGCCACCATCCATCGAGGAGGGCGAGAAAACAGTGCTGCAGCCGGGGATGGTAATCATCGTGCATCCAAACACTTTCCTGCCGCTTGCAGGGTACATGGTCTTAGGCGATCCGGTGTTGGTGACAGAGACGGGCTGTGAACGATTGATCGCGACGGAGAGGAAGCTCTTCTGCGTCGAATAGTATAGGGGGACAACTGGCGGTTATGAAACGCGGACTTATGGAATGGAACAAATTGGAGTTGCCCGAGGAAGAACTCGCAGGTCGGGTCGCGGCCGTGCGGGCGAAGATGGCTCAAGGGGGAATGGATGCCATCTTGGCCTACGGGGATAACTACCAGGCAGGCGATCTGAGCTATCTAAGCAACTTCTCGCCGTACTGGTTTGATGGAATGCTGGTGCTCACGCGCGAATCCGATGTGTTGTTGACGACCCTTTCCGCCCGCGTGCATTCCTGGATAAAGGGGCTTAGCCCGGTCAGCGAAGTCAGGTCAACGAAGAGCCTGGGACGCGAGGCGGCCGAGTGGTTGAAGGAAAGAAACGTGGAGCGGGGGCGGATCGGTGTCACGCGGTTAGGACGACTGCCGAACGGGATATATGGCGCATTTCGGGAAGTGCTGCCTAACAGCGAAGTCGTCGATGCGACAGCTTTAGTGGAGGACCTGCGCGTCATCCCAAGTCGGGCGGAAGTCGGCCTACTCTCGAAAGCTGCACGCATGAGCGCTGACGCCTTACAGTATGCCTTTGAGGAGAGCTTGCAGGGGCGTAAGCAGTGTGAAGTCGTAGCGGAGATTGAGCACCGGTTGCGCTACGGCGGGGCCGAGGACCTGCTCGTGCTGATTGCTTCCGGCAAGGCTCCAGGCAAGTGGCCGGCGATGGCCACAGAAGAGAGAATCGAGGGGGCGACACTGGTTAGGGCGATATGCGCTTACAAGGGGCACTGGGCAGAGGTTGGATGGACTCTGCCTGGTAGCAGCAAGGCTGCCCAGGAGGCTAACGTCGAGCTGCTGGCGCGCTTTGAGCAGGCGAGGGAGTTGATGCGCGCTGGGAAGAGCGTTGGAGAAGTCGTGAGCAAGCTGCGCGAGAGCTATGGGAACGGTGGTGTGGAGATGGGTGCAGTAGCTCCCTATACTGCCCTCCCTGACGTGGAAGGGGAGTGGAGCGATGAACTCCCCATTCCACTTGGAGCCGTGGTGGTGTTGCGCGCTGGACTGCAGACACCAGAAGGAGTCAGGGCCTTCCACAGCGATACCTTCTTGATCGATGCCAACGGTCCCGTGAGGCTCAGCGCCAGTGAGTAGGGCTCAAGCGAATCACGCAGTTACGTGATGTAATGCCTCACCCGAGGCCAGCTAAAGCCCAACAAGGTTCAGTTAAGGTCCAGAGTCCCACTGCGGAGACGCCGGGACACGGAGCTCAGATGAGGTGTGTGCGGTATCCTCTGGGCCTCTGTGGTTGTCCCTTGCCGCCCCCAGCCCTGGGGGCGGGTCCAACTAAACTGCGTTGAGCTGAAGCCGTGCGTCTACGGGATTCCACCCCAAAGCAACGTTGGGGGTATTCGAAGTGAATGTGAATTACGACGCAATCTTGGCATAGCTCTTGCCCAAACATTATAATCGTGGTGACCAGCGTGGACAGGGACGCTGGGGATAGAGTGTGGCTCATCCTTCACCCGTCAACCCTCACGATTGTGCGAAGAGGCGCTGGTTCTAGGGCATAGGCGAGGGAGTGAGTTGAAGCGAATAACAGTACATCCGAAGCAGGAGTTGCTCGAAGGCGAGTACATAGAGACCAGGGGCGAAGTGTTCTTGAATTCGCCTGTTCCTATACTCTATGAGGAGATCATTCGCCGCAAAGAGGGGCAGGTAGCCCGGTCAGGTTCCATTGTAGTCGATACCGGGCAATATACCGGGCGGTCGCCTGGCGATAAGTTTATCGTGCGGGAGCCTACGACTGAGGACAACATCTGGTGGGGCACAGTAAACCGTCCTTTCGACCCGGAGAGATTCGATGCTATCTATGAGCGCGTGCGTGAGTATCTTGGTCGCCGTGACTTGTTTGTTCAAGATTGTTACGCTGGGGCTGATCCCGAGTCCCAACTTCCTATCCGTGTCATAACCGAAACAGCCTGGCATAGCCTTTTCGCCCGCCACTTGTTTCTGCGCGATACCAAACCGATGGCACGATCCAGTATTGGCAGACTGACCGTTATCGCCGTTCCACATTTCCGCGCGGACCCAGCGGTCGACGGAACGAATTCTGAGGCGTTCATCTTGCTGAGCCTGGAACGGAAGCTGATCCTCATCGGAGGCACAGGCTACGCCGGGGAGATCAAGAAGTCGGTTTTCACTATGCTGAACTACGTGCTGCCGCTAAATGGCAGCCTTTCGATGCACTGCTCAGCCAACATCGGGGCTGGGGGTGATGTAGCGCTTTTCTTCGGCCTCTCGGGAACCGGGAAGACGACGCTGTCGACCGATGCTGAGCGCAGGCTGATCGGGGACGATGAGCACGGTTGGGGCGATCGAGGCGTCTTCAACCTGGAAGGAGGATGCTACGCGAAGGTCATTCGGCTATCTCGGGATGATGAGCCTCAGATATACGATGCTGTCCACAGGTTTGGAGCTGTTTTGGAAAACGTGAGGATCGACAGCGGCACTCGAGAGATGGATTTGGATGACGCATCGCGTACCGAGAACACCCGAGCAGCGTATCCACTCAGCTACATTCCGGACGCTGTACCGCCGGGGGTGGCTGGTCATCCAAAGAATATATTCCTTCTCACGGCCGACGCCTTCGGAGTCTTGCCGCCCGTAGCTCGGCTAAGTCCCGAGCAGGCGATATATTACTTCCTTTCTGGGTACACGGCCAAAGTGGCGGGGACGGAGAGAGGGCTCTCGTCTGAACCAGAGGCTACATTCAGCACGTGCTTTGGCGCCCCCTTCATACCGCTACGCCCTTCGGTGTACGCGAGACTACTTCGCGAGAGAATCGCCCGTCACCAAGTGCAATGCTGGCTTGTAAACACCGGCTGGATGGGTGGGCAGAGTTCTGTGGGGACGCGTATGCCTATTCGCCTAACTAGGACGATAATACGTGCCGCGCTTAGCGGCGAGTTGAGCAAAGTGCCAGCCGATATCGACCCAGTTTTCGGTCTGCAGATACCGAGGAACTGTCGGGATGTTCCGTCCGAAATGCTCCAGCCGCGATTGGCGTGGAAGGACGAGGCGTCTTACGAGGAACAAGCTAGAAAACTCGCCGCCAGGTTCCAGCAGAACTACAAGCTGTTCGAAGAATAGATCATCCTACAATTATTGCGCAACAGGCTATTGACAATTGGAAAAGCGGTGAATATAATGGGGATGTTCCAGTCTAGTAGTCTAGACTGGAACATCCCCTGCCAAACCGTCTGGGGTTGCCCAGCACCTATCATCTGATTGGGGGTGCGCTCTTGCTGGACAGGCGAAGCGGAATACCAATGTACTATCAGTTGAAGGTTCGCCTGCGCGAGCGCATACTCGGGGGCGAACTGGTCCCCGGACAGCAGATACCATCCGAGCAGCAACTCGCGAGAGATCACGGTGTCAGCAAAATGACTGTTCGCCAGGCGTTGGCCGATCTGGCTGATGAGGGGCTTCTAGATCGCAGGCCGGGTGTTGGGACTTTCGTCGCCCAGAGGAGAATTCAGAGAAACCTGGTCGGCGATTTCGTGACGTTCTTCGAGAGCCAGTTGGACGGTCGTAAGCCATCGTCCAGAGTGCTTGCAGCCCGCACGATCCCCGCTGACGGAAGGGCTCAATTCAAGCTGAAGCTGTCGCGCGGCGAGCCCGTCGTGAGGGTGGAGCGCTACCTGCTGCTGGACGGAGAGCCTGTGGCGTTTACAACGATCTACATCCCAGCAGCTAAGTGCCCTGGTCTGGTGGAGGACGTGTGGCAGTGGCAATCGCTAATCTCTCTTTTTGAGAACAAACACCATCTTTTCCCTGCCAAGGCGTTACAGACCGTTGAGGCCGTTAAGGCGGACGAGAGGATAGCCCGCCTGCTGGGAGTGGATGTTGACGACCCCCTTCTCTATACGGAACGAATCACCTATCTTGAGGGCGATGATCCGATAGAGTTCACACAAAGCTACCTGAGGAGCGACAGATACACTTACAACATAACGCTATATCGTCGGAAGGCCAGTTTGCCTGAGGAGGAGTCTACTACCCTATCCCCCTCACAAAAGGGAGGCGGTTTCCTATGAGCAACTCTCCAGACAGAATGTTAGGCTCCGATGTGCTTCCTGAGTCAATGGGTCGCGGTCCGCGCCCTGCGGGCAGGCGAGTCCGTAGACATAGTGGGGAAGTGTTGCCGGTGGAGGAATTGGCCACACGGCGAAGCGGGAACTACAGCGTAAGAGAAGACCATCAGCCGGACATCAACCGTTCGGGGTTTGCCGGGATCTCTGTAGAGCAGCGTGCTATTAGGAATGGTGCAAAGCCAGAGAGCCTGGTAAATGCGAGATTTGCCCCGACTGTACTGGCCAGTCCTGTAGCGGCTCCGCGCAGAGTAGAGGAACTGTGGATGAAGGTTGGGGAGGAGGATGGTGGTTTCACGCTCGAGAGGGTCTGCATGCGCGAAGTCCGCGATTTTGTTCTTCGCCTGGAGCTGCCTACTGCAGTGGACGAGGAAAAGGTTGGCGTATTAATCGTAGACGGCAATGAGCAAGTGCGTGGGGGAATAAGAAGTCTTATCTGCAATGCCCCCCGAATCGAGGTGTTAGGAGAAGCAGGTAGCTACCAGGAAGCTATCCGGTTGGCGTTCCAGTTGTCGCCAGATGTCATATTGATGGACGTGTGTATACCCGATGAAGATGGGGTTGAGGCCATCGGGACCATAAAACGGGAACTGCCGAAAACTAATGTGATGCTGCTAACTGCGCACGAAGACGTCGATTGCTTGGTAAAAGCGGTGATGGCTGGAGCCGTTGGCTATATCGTGAAGGGCACGAAAAGAAGCGACCTGCTGGCCGCCATCCATGCGGCTGCGAGCGGTACGGCAGTAATAGATCGCGCTCTGTTGCCAGCTTTGGTGCAGCGGATTTCCGACGCTGAGCGATCACCAGGGGTGTTGTACGGGAATGGACACGATAGGCTGAATAGAGGGGAACGGCAGGAGTTAACGAGGCGCGAACAAGAGGTTCTCGATTTGATCGTCGACGGACTTAGTAACAAGGAAATCGCGGAGAAGCTCTGCGTAACTGTCGATACCGTGAAGTCGCACGTGCATCGCATCATCCAGAAGCTTGATGTGCCTGACCGTACGAACGCCGTGGTGAAGGCGCTACGGCGGGAGGGGAGGTGCTAGCTGTGGTTCCTCATCGAGAGTCTTACTGGAATATTGGGGACGAGCGGTATCTCCTGTTCCCCATCGCGGTCGTCGCAGTGGCGATTCTGGCTTACGCCTTTAGGCAGCATTACCTGATGTGGCGGATGGGGAGACCCGACGACCGATTCGATCGCCCCTGGGACAGGCTTGTGGGGCTGATCTTCTATGGCTTTGCCAACAGACGAGTGGTGAGGGAAATCTACCCTGGGATGATGCACCTCTTCATCTATGGCGGTATGGTGGTGCTCTTCATCGGCACCATCATGGACTCGGCTGAGCACTACTTGCACGTTATCTTTGGCATTTCCTATCTTCAGGGTTCCCTCTATCTCGGCTACTCCCTGGTTCTCGATGTTGCCGGCGTTCTGATCGTGGCCGGACTGCTCATGGCCGCATATCGCAGGTACATACAAAGACCGGATAGGCTAGACAGCGCGAGCGATGACTGGATCTCTCTAGCATTGATAGCTCTAGTCGTAGTGACTGGACTTCTTGTGGAAGGCTTTCGGATCGCTGCGAATGAGATGGTCAGCCATCCAGATTGGGCAATCTGGTCGCCGGTGGGGTACGTGCTGGCGCTAGCCTTTCAAGCGTGGGGCATTCCCGAAAGTCTGCAACTGGTGCTCCACCGCGTCTTTTGGTGGACTCATCTGCTCGTTGCCCAGGGATGGATAGCCTATATTTTCTACTCTAAGCTTGGCCATATCTTTCTGTCGCCCCTCAACATATACTTTCGCAATCTGAAACCAGCGGGGACGCTTCAGCCAATTCTGGATATGGACACCGCAGAGACGTTCGGGGCTTCGTCCATCCGTGACTTTACCTGGAAACAGCTTCTCGACCTAGATGCGTGTATTCGGTGCGGAAGGTGCCAGGATAACTGCCCAGCGTATCTCACTGGAAAACCCTTAAGCCCCAAGAGCCTCATCTCGGCTATGAAGGCTCAGATGATAAGCGTGTGGTCGAATAGAAATCGGACTAAGGATGATAGTGGTTTGACTGAGACAGAGGTGCCCGCAATAATCGAGGGCGGCGTGGCCGAGGATCTGGTTTGGGCATGCACGACATGTGGCGCCTGCCAGGAGGCGTGCCCGGTGTTCGTCGAACATATAGGCAAGCTGGTGGACGTGCGACGCAACCTGGTTTTGATGGAGGGCCGAATGCCGGAGGCTGTACAGGCCACCTTGACGAGTCTGGAGCGAAAAGGGCATCCGTGGGCGGGAACCCAGAACACACGTGTGGACTGGATGGAGGATCTTGGATTGAGGCCACTGGAATCCACGGATGATGACGTGGAGCTTCTCTACTGGGTAGGCTGCACGGGTGCGCTGGAAGGCAGGAGCAGAAGGATAACCTGTGCAACCGCGCGACTACTTATCGCGGCAGGGATTGAGTTTGCGGCTCTGGGCAATGAGGAGGGGTGCTGTGGTGACCCAGCTCGAAGGTTGGGAAACGAGTATCTGTTCCAGATGATGGCTCAGCAGAATGTCGAGGTGCTCAAGTCCCACGGCGTCAGACGCATCGTGACCCATTGCCCACACTGTTTCAACGTTTTGAAGAATGAGTACCCTCAGTTTGGAGGTGATTTCGAGGTCATTCACCACAGCCAGCTTCTGGCCGACCTCGTAAAGCAGGGAAGACTGCCAATCGGGAAGGCCGTAGCGCAGAAGGTGGTCTTCCACGATTCGTGCTACCTTGGGCGGCACAATCAGATATACGATGCTCCGAGAGAAGTTCTGAAAGCCGTGCCGGGGCTCAGTCTGTTCGAGATGGGGCGTTCGCGCGGTCTAAGCTTCTGCTGTGGGGCTGGCGGCGGTCACATGTGGATGGAGGATAGCAGCGAGCGGAGGATCAACGACGTGCGCACCGAGCAGGCGTTGGAAACCGGGGCAAACGCAGTGGCCACCTCGTGTCCTTTCTGCCTGCAGATGTTTGAGGCCGGCGTGCGAGCCAAGGAAGGGCTGGACGTGAGAGTTCGCGACATCTCGGAGCTTCTGGAGGAGGCGATGGTGTCTGACCAGGAAGCATCTGCCAAGGATGGAGCCTTGTTGAAGACAAGTTAATCATGTAGCAAAGTGGTGGCAGGCTATCGGATGGAGAAAAACGTGACTCGCTCGATCACCAGGGAAATCTCCGAGTTCGTTGCCGGCACCAGTCTCGACTCGGTGCCACAAACAGCGATACAAAACGTTAAACGAGCTTTTCTCGATTGTCTGGGGGTTACACTGGCTGGTAATACAGAGCCCGTTGCCCGCATCATCGTCGATTTCGTCGCGGAGATGGGTGGAACGGCCAGTTCCACCGTACTGGGCACGGACCTTCGCACTTCACCTCCCCTGGCTGCGTTGGCCAACGGAACGCTGGCACACGCGCTTGATTTCGACGATGGAGCAGGTCTTCACATCCCAATGCATCCTACTGCTCCGGTTTTGCCGGCGATCCTGGCCCTAGGCGAGCAGCTTCACGCGTCTGGTCGCAGGGTGCTTGAGGCTTACGCTTTGGGACTGGAGGTGGAGATGAAGCTGGCTTCCAGCGTTGCCGTTACTCATTACCAAAGTGGATGGCATACCACGGGCACTGTGGGAACGCTCGGCGCTGCGGTTGCAGCGGCGAAGGTTCTCGGATTGGAGGTAGAAAACACGCGCGTAGCGTTCGGCATCGCTAGCTCTATGGCCTCGGGCCTTAGGCGGAACTTTGGCAGCATGACCAAGCCGTTCCACGCAGGAAACGCCGCTAGAAATGGTGTGGTGGCGGCCCTGCTGGCCCGTAGGGGCTTCACTGCCAGCTCGGACATCCTGGAGGCCCAGAACGGCTTCTACAGCGTGCTGGCTGGCCCAGGGAACTACGATCTGGAGGGGTTGACACCGTCTACGCTGGCTCAGTTTGCGCTTACCTCACGTGGAGTGACTATAAAGAAGTATCCAAGTTGCTATTCCACCCACACTATGGTTGACTCTGCCATAGCTCTTGCCGAGGAGCACGACGTGGTGCCTGAGGAGATAGAGAGGGTTGTCTGCGACGTGACGGGCGTTGCCCCTGACGTGCTGGTTTTCTCTCGGCCGACGACGCCGTTGCAGGGCAAGTTTAGCGCCCAGTTCTGTGTGGCTACCGCTCTAGTGTGCAGACGATTGGGATTGGAGCACTTCAGTCAAGAGACGGTAGACGACCCGGTAATTCGTTACGTGATGGAGAGAGTTGAGATGCGGCGGTGCCCGGATCTCGAGGGGGGGCCAGTTTTGGCATCGATCGTGACTGTGCATCTGAGGGACGGTAGAGAATACAGCAGGCGAGCAGAGGTTCCGAGAGGCCATTGGATCGAGCCACTCGCCTGGGACGAGATTTGCAACAAGTTCAGAATGTGCGCGAGCACGGTCCTGCCAGCGGAGAATGTCGAGCAGATTGTCGAGATGGCCCAAGATTTGGAGTCATTGGAGGATATCAACGTCCTGACGGAGATGCTGGCTTCGCCCGCATTTCACTCTTCTGAGTGATATTCTTCACCCTGGGGAGTGATGCTTGCTGAACGGAATTTCGCTAGTCTATACAACGTCTCTTGTACGGCCAGCAGGGAGGCCTGCACAAAGCGTTTCACTCCCAGATTCTCGTCTCGTGTCCAAGAAAGGTTGTTAAAAGGAGGAAGCACAATGAACCGAACGTGGCACTACGTCTCTCTAGTCTGCCTGCTAGTAGTGTTCCTGCTAGCAGGCTGCGCTCAAACCTCCGCTCCGGCGACACCTGCCGCCAGTTCCACGGGATCCGGCAAGGCTGCGCCCGCGCCGGCTGCTGAGTCCAAGCCGGCCTCCAGTGGGGGCCAGTCGACCACCATTTCGATTGGGTCCGGAACGACAGGGGGCGGACAGTACGCCGTCGCGACGGGCATCGCCAAAGTGGTCAGTGACCATACTAGCATCAAGGCATCAGCCAAGCCATTCGCTGGCCCTGCGGCCTGGATGCCGATGATTGCGTCGGGAGAGCTCGGGTTGGGCGTGATGAGTGCAGCCGATGCACTATGGGCCCGCACCGGAGTAAACGGGTACGACAACCCGACCAAAGAGCTCACAATGGTAATGTATGGCAACCTGCTCCCGGTTGCCCCTCTGGCGGTGCGGAACGATTCGGACATTAAGTCTACGAAGGACCTGAAGGGCAAGCGCGTCGCGTCCGAGTACGGTGGCAACGCGTCCATGAGGGAGATTGTGACGGCTGCCCTCGAGTCGGTCGGTCTCACCTGGAACGATGTCAAGCCGGTGCCAGTGCCTGACATGGCTTCTGGGATAACCGCCTTACAGGAAGGCCGAGTTGACGCGGCGTGCGGCGGGACTCCGACTCACGCTACCGCGATGCAGGTCGATTCCGCCGTCGGCTTGCGGCTACTAAACTTTGGCGATCTCCCACCAGAGCAGGCCAACAATCCACCCAAGGAGTTGGTCGACATTCTACAGAAGCACCAGCCGGGAGCCACGATCTATTTGCAGAAGAAGGAAGGCTTTCTGAAGTCGGATGCCACCTCGTTCCATTACCCAGAGGTGCTTGTGGCCTCGGGCAAGGTGAGCGCCGACCTAATCTATCAGATCACAAAGACGGTGTACGAGTATGACAAAGAGTTGCAGCCCGTGCACGCCTGGACGCAGGATTGGAAGCAAGAGACCATGTTCAATCCGAACCCTTCCATACCGTATCACGAAGGGGCAGTGCGCTTCTGGAAAGAGATAGGCAAGTGGACACCCGAAGCCGAGGCAAACCAGCAGAAGCTTCTGGGACAGTAAGGCGTAGCTCTATCGCCGATATCCGCTGGCCGCCTCTTATGGCGGTGGCCAGCGGCAAGTTGGCGAGGGGGTGGCGCAGCCACTCTCGAAAGGATGCTTAGGTGATGTTAGAACAGGTGATGTTAGAACAGTTGGCAGGCGCAACCAACTACACACTTAGTAACTACGCCAGGCGGCGCGCCACTTTTTGGAAAGGGCAGGTTTGAGTCAATGCCATCAAATGCTCAGTCAGCAGGAGATATTGAGGCGCTGAAGAAGGAGTTGGTGGTCGCGGAAGAGGGCGGTGCGCGTGTGCTTCAAGGGGCGCTTGGTGGAGTGCAGCGCGCCATCCTTTTCGCCATTCCCATTATCGGCATCGTCTTCATCGCTGGAATTCACACTTACCTGGGCCTGCTCATCTACACCGAGCAGTACATCGGTGTTTTCCTGACCCTGTCCCTGGTGGGAACGTTTCTGTCCGCGCCGTTCACTCGGAAATCTCCTCGTGACCGTCTACCCTGGTACGATGCGCTTCTCGCCCTTCTCAGTGTGCCCGTCGGGCTGTTCCTGACGATTCGCTATCCCGAGATGGCTTCACGGCTGGGAGTGCTCTCTCCGGATCGGGTCATACTTGGTGGAATCCTCATCCTGCTTGTCCTTGAGGGACTGCGTCGCACGGTGGGGTGGATGCTTGTCATCGTGGTGAGTGTCGTCATCCTGTTCGCTCACTTTGCAAACTATATGCCCGGCGCTCTGCACGCCGATGCCACTGCGTGGGACAGGCTCTTTGCGTACCTCTATCTGGATCCTAACAGCATGCTGTCCCTGGTGGCCATCGCCAGCACCATTGCTCTTGCCTTCATCTTCTTCGGCCAGGTGCTTCTCAATTTCGGTGGGGGTGAGGCGTTAGCGCAGCTGGCCATACTGGGCTTTGGCCGGTTCCGAGGTGGCCCAGCCAAGGCTGCGGTAGTGGCCTCGAGCGTCGTGGGGATGATGACGGGCGGCCCTGTGGTCAATGTCATGACCGCTGGAACGATTACCATACCCTTGATGATTAGATCCGGATATCCCCCAGCGCTGGCTGGTGCGATTGAGGGTATTGCTTCCTCCGGTTCCCAGATAATGCCTCCAGTGATGGGAGTCGTAGCATTCATGATAGCCGAGAACCTCGGGATCCCGTACGCCAGCGTCGCGCTCGCGGCGGCATTGCCCGCGATCCTCTTTTATCTGGTGCTCTTTGTGCAGGTCGACCTGGAGGCCGGGAAGATGAACTTGCGTGGTCTGCCCAAATCGGAACTGCCGAAGGTTGGTCCGACCTTACGTAACGGCTGGGTGGTCATCCCCTGCCTCGCCGTTCTCGTTTACACGCTTTTCATAATTGCCCTGCCCCCTGCGACTACAGGCGTCGTGTCGGGCTTTGCGTCGCTCGTGCTTCTGCTCCTATTTGGGAGCGGTCGCAAGGGTTTTTTCCAGCGGCTTGCACGCGCGTTCGAGGGCACAGGGCGCGTGTTAGTGAACTTGGGGGTGGTCCTCGCTGGCGCGGGGTTCATCGTGGGGGTCGCTGGTATAAGTGGGCTTGGCTTCAACCTGGCGTACGCTCTCGTGTCCGCCGCGCATAACAATCTGCTCGTCCTTCTCGTGCTAGCGGCCATCGCGAGTACCATTCTAGGAATGGGCATGCCGACAGTGCCAGCGTACGCCCTGGTGGCTACGCTCGTGGCTCCAGCCCTGCAGCAGATGGGTGTTCCGTTGTTGGCGGCGCACCTTTTCATCTTCTATTTCGCTATCGTCTCCAACTGGACACCACCAGTTGCGCTCGCGACCATTGCTGCAGCGGCGATCGCGCGTTCAAACCCCAACCGGACCGGATACATAGCGATGCGTTTGGGAATTCTGGCGTACATCGTGCCCTTCCTGTTTGTCTACTCTCCTGCTCTAATACTGAAGGGTACGCCACTGGACGTGGCGCTTAGTGCCGTAACTGCGGTTTTTGGCGCGAGCACTTTGGGGGTTGGCCTCGTGGGGTATCTCCGTCAGAGAGTACCAGTAATTAGCCGAATCTTACTGGCAGCCGCCGGTATTGCGCTTCTGATTCCACTGCGACAGGGCTCAGACCTGGAGGTCTTCATCAACGTCGGTGGAGCAGCGCTGGCCGCGATCGTACTGTGGTGGGAGTGGCGTCGCTATCGCCCTGAACCTGCACCTGCCTCTGCAGGAGTAGCAGCTCCGGGTGGTGGTTGATACGGCTGCACGATTGAGGCTGAGCGGGCGTCGTGATGCTGGCGTACACGTTGCGGCGTGGATGAGCTGGATTGATGATTGTCCGAGGAGACGCAGGCCGCTGCGCCTCCTCGGAAAGCCCCGGGTCTAGCTGCTGGAGCGATTATGCGGTGGCGGTCGAACTGGGCCAAATCACGGCATAATGCAGAGCCGGCATGCTGCGCTTTGCGCGTTTGCTGTACCCTGTCAGGATGGCCTTTGCGCGAGCCGCTGCTTGAGGAGCTCGTACACCCCGCCAGCCTCGAGTATCTTGGCCATGACATCAGGAATTGGAGGGCCGGTTACTTCTCCTCCCCTGGTAACGTTTCTGAAGGACACCTGATCTCTTCCGATGGCTATCTCCAGTTCCTCGCCCTCCTCGACTATGCCGCTCACACCTGGGGCGCTGAAGATTGGTATGCCAAAGGCTATCCCGTTGCGGAAGTACAGGCGGCCAATGGAATCGGCGACAATGGCGGCTATGCCCAGCGTCTGCATGATAGCCGTGGCCTGCTCTCGATGCGAACCGCAGCCGAAATTCCTCCCCCCCACAATGATGTCGCCAGGCTTGACATCCTTGTAGAAGTCCGGCCGAATGGCCTCCATCGTATGAAGGCGCAACACCTCCAGCCCCTCTCGCATCCATCGGCCCGGCGCGATTACATCCGTGTTCACGAAGTCGCCGAACTTCAACACTCTTCCCTTTATGATTCGATCTGCCACCTTACAGTGCCTCCCTAGGATCAATTATGTGGCCGGCAACGGCCGAGGCGGCTACGGTTGCTGGCGATGCCAGATAGATGTTCGCCTGCGGACTTCCCATGCGGCCCTTGAAGTTGCGGCTGGTTGCAGTGATACCAACTTCACCTGGCGCTAATGTCCCCATAACGCCGGTGCAGGGACCACAGCAAGGGTGGCACACGATCACGCCCGCATCTATCAGCGTTTCCAGGTAGCCGGCCTTCATTGCCGCTTTGTAGACCTCCCAGGACGCTGGGCCGACGATGCAACGAACGTCGGGATGAATCTTCTTGCCTTTGAGTATCCGAGCTGCCCAGGCGATGTCTTCGAGACGTCCGTTGGCGCATCCACCGATGTTGGCTTGGTTGATTCTTATGTCCTGGTAATGGCTGGCGGGATTGACGACCTCCATGCCGTGCGGCTGCGCCACAAGGGGCTGCAGGCGTGACCCGTCGACGCTGATCACGTCTTCGTACTCAGCATCAGGGTCCGACTGTACTGGCTCGTACTCGCGCACCGCTCTGTCCTTGACGAAATTAAGGGTCTTCTGGTCACAGTTGAAGAGTGCGAACTTCGCTCCGAGTTCCACCGATTGGTTAGCTATACACATACGGCCATCTAGGCTGAGGTTGTCGATAGCCGGTCCAGCCCACTCGATGGACTTATACTGTGCCACATCGGTTCCGTAGGTTCCGGAGACGTGCAGGAAAATGTCCTTGGCCATGACCCCCTTGGACAACTCACCGGAAACCTCGATCTTGATGGTCGGGGGAATCTGGAACCAGAGTTCGCCAAAATGGAGAACCCAGGCCATTTCGGTTTCTCCAATTCCCGTTCCACCACAGTTCAGCGCCCCGTAGAGCGTAGTGTGAGAATCGGCAGCGAGAACGAGGGAGCCGGGCAAGACGAAGCCCTTTTCCGGCATGACTTGGTGGCAGATGCCAGCCTTCACATCGAAAAACTGGGTGAGGCCTAGCTTCTTCACCAGCTTACGGATTGCTACCTGATTCTGGGCCACCTTCACGTTCTTATCCACAGCCGGGGCATTGTGGTCGATTATAACCATCACACGATCTTTGTCCCAAACCCAACTTAGCCCGCCTTCGATACCCGCTGCTTCCATCCCTTCCTGCACTTCTAGGAAGCTATCGTGGATGCACACGTGGTCGATCTTGGCGGTAACCCATTCACCCACTTCTACTTCCTGTCTCCCAGCGTGGCGAGCCAGGATTTTCTGTGCCATTGTCATGCCCATTTTACTGTCCTCCGAGCGCGTTCAAGCGTACTTCGTGAATCATAGCGTAGAGAAGTTCGAGCCAAAAGGCATCGCTCTCTGGATTGAACAATATCATCCTTCTGAGTGAATTGTTGCTGGGTGAAATAGTTTGATTCGTTGTGCTAGCGCCGCTGCAGGTCTGGTTGTAATGACAGTTCTCGCGGCACGTTTGATGTGATATCACGGCGATTTACGGGAGGTCTGGCCGCTCTCGGCCAACTTTGACGTGCCCGTGGCGTCCTCCAGTTGAAGGGCGCCTCTACTGCGAAGGCTTCCCGGCAGGAACAGCAGCATCGAGATGGTGGTTACCACTAATAGCCCCATATCGGCAAAAGCAGGCACTTCAAAGCCGAAGTAGTCCACGAGGGACGAGAGGATCACAGGACCAGCGAATATGCCGGCATCGGTCAGGAAGCGCAACAGTCCCATATTCCTGGAGAGCGATTCACGGCTACTGAGATCGCCGATCAGAACGGCGGGGATGCTGACTGTCATCCCACCAAGGCTTAGGAAGACTACTGCTGCCATCAACTGGGTCAGGTCTTGTGCGAAGGGTATTATCATGGCGCCGACGAGCAGGCACCCGGCTCCCGGCACGAACACTGGCATCCTCCCGTACTTGTCAGCCAAGAACCCGCTGAGGGAGAGTGCGAATACACTGAGGATGGCGGAGGTCGACATCAGCATGCCAATTACCTCTGTCCCAAGGCCGAGGACGTTACCCGAGTACAGGGGAACCAGGGCCTGAAGCGAACCCTGACGGGAGAAGTAAACTGTGAAGACGGCCACATTTACCACGATAAGCGCCGAAGCTGCGGTTGTCGATGATACCGAGACGCCTTCGGGCCGGCGTCGCCTTGCGTGATGCGCCGCTGGTTCGCCTCTTGAAGTTTGGCGCGTTCGTATTCCCTGCCGTTCGCGCTGCGTTAAGGCAACCCAGAGGAAGGACGAAAAGGCCGTGAATCCGCAGAAGTAGAAGGATATCCTCCAGTCAAAGAGGGCTGCCAGGTAGCCTCCGATGAGTGGGCTAAACGATGCCCCAGCCATGGCGCCCATGGGAAACATGCTCAGCGTCTTTGCCCTGTTCTCGGGTGTGGACAGGTGGGAGAGGATGATCAGGGCAGTGGTGGCGCACATCGCGGAGCCAGCGCCCATCACAGCTCGTGCGGTGACAACCTGAAGGAAGGAAGATGAAAGGCCAGCGTAAACCGAGCCGGATACTAGCAGCAAAGTGCCAAGCAGCAGCACTCTCGCTGGCTTGATTCTCTCCGAGGCCCAACCAACAGGCAAATCGAGAACGAGCCGGCTCAGGCCGAAAGCAGATACTATCAGTCCGGCCTCGCCGTAGGAGACCCCGAACTCGCTCTTGAGCTGCGGGAGCACGGGAGCCAGTATGCCGACTCCCAGGTTGACGAGGAAGTTCATCAAATAGAGGGGAAACGCCTGCCTGTCCACATTGAGCGAGGATGTCAGGCGAGAAGACAGTAGACCCATTAAAACTCCACTAGCTGCAGGCGCGATGAAACCTGGCCTATTGTAGATGAACAGGGAGAAGAAAGCAATACAGAGATATTGTCTATCGCCGTACTGAAGAGTCTACCGCCATCGCGAGATCGTTGCTCCGCCCACCACTACTTCGCCCTGGTAGAAGACCACTGCCTGGCCCGGCGTTATGGCCCGCTGCGGCTCTGCGAATCGCACGCTAACGGTGTCCTCTCCTGTCTGGCGCACCACAGCCTCGGCCTCAGGCGATCGGTATCGTATTTTCGCCTTCACTGTCATCTCCCCCTCGATTCGGGCAGTGCTGATGAGGTTCAGTCCGTCAGCGACCAGTTCGCGGTGATAAAGCTCTTTCTCGCGGCCAACGACGATGGTGTTGAGCTCGGGCTGGATGTCGATGACGTAAAGGGGTTCGGGAGAAGTGATGCCCAATCCGCGCCGCTGGCCTATGGTGTAAAACATGATGCCCTTATGGCGGCCAAGAACACGGCCTTGCTTGTCCACAATTGGCCCCGCGTTTGCGCCCTCAGGGATGTGCTCCAGCAAGAAGATTCCGTAATCGTTCTCGGGCACAAAGCAGATCTCCTGGCTCTCCGCTTTCTCCGCGACCGGCAACGACCGCTGGTGGGCCATCTTTCGTGTGTTTGCTTTGGTGAAATCTCCGAGAGGCATCAGGATGTGCGCTAACTGGTGTTGCTTGAGCACGTATAGAACGTATGTCTGATCCTTGGAAGGATCGGCGGATTTTTTCAGGAGGTATCTGTTGGCCAGCGCATCATACCGGATGCGCGCGTAATGTCCCGTGGCGATGAAATCTGCTCCAAGCGCCTTGGCCTTGGTCAACAGGGCATCGAACTTCACGAACTCATTGCAGCGAATGCACGGATTAGGGGTCCGACCCCTAGAATATTCTCTAACGAAATCATCAATTACTGTCCGCTGGAATACGTCTCTGAAGTTCAGCACGTAGTGCGGAATACCTAGCTTATCGGCAACCCGTCGCGCATCCTCGACGGCAGAAAGCGAGCAGCAGGCATCGTGGCGAGCCAAGGTTTCTTCCGGGGACAGCTTTGGCCACAGGTTTAGTGTGACACCTATGACCTCGTATCCTTGTTCCTTCAGCAGTGCGGCGGCGACAGAGCTATCCACGCCGCCACTCATAGCTACCACGACCCTCTGAATCATTCAACTGACCTCCGCCTGGACTATAACGCAAGATTGATGCCGGGTCAAATCGGTGTCAGGAATGGTTCATAGGAGTAGGTAGATAGGGTGAAAATATCTGCTGTGTGCAGCGTCCCTTGTGTGGCGAAGCATTCGCGGGTGCTTCCAAGGTCTCCCAAGATGCTTGCGCGAATGCTTCGCCCCCACCGTCGGTTGGCTCGACTGTATTTGTGAACCATTCATTGGTGCCATGGGCTATTCCTCAACACAAAGCGTCAATGTCACGCTAGTAGCGGATCACGGTGATTATGCTGCAACTGCCACTCTGAGGCTAGCGCAGGCTCTCGGCCTCTGGCGGCGAGATTCTTCGCCTGCGCTTCGTCTCACAATGACGCTATTTCAAATCCTTTGCGGTCTACCACTGGAGGCGTGAGACGGTTGGGAGTGGTTTATCGCAAGAAGAGACGGGTTGTCTCTAGGCCAGAAGTATCTTGATAGCCTTGCTGGTCGCAGGGCAGCACGCATACTCCAAGACCTTTATGTTCTGGATGGCCTTGGTTCAGTCTTGAGCGCTCCACACGCGTAACATCGCCGGCGAGTTTAGCAAGATTCGCCACTTGATGTCGATATGAGTTCCTATGTTACCAACTGGCCGCCGCGGATGATCAGTCTGCACAACCTTCCTCCGAGAGTGGCCAGGGCATCGCTTGGAAGATAGTGACTTGCCGATCGATCGAAAAGCACCTTGGCCGCAGGTGGAAAATCCTCGTCCCCAGCCCAGTAGCACACGGCGAGGGGAACGCGAGGAAGAGCGGCAAACGAATAGCCTACGTCGCCGAGTTGGATCGGCTTGCCTTTAGCCATACGCGCCGCACGGTCGAGCCGCTGCAAATCATTGCCGAATGCTTTTGCCAGTTGGTCGCCAGAGTAGCCCTGGAAGGCTTTTTCGTAGTGCATTCCGCCCGGAAGGTCCCGGAACGATATCCACGTGCCTTCGATGGGAAACCCATCTGCAGTGCGGAAGTAGTGCATAACCAGCGCCTGAAGCCAGGGAGACCCTTCGTGGTGGTCTGACGTCTCCTCCATTACCTTCATGGAGGGAAAATTGACAGAAAAGCCCTGTCCAAACACTGGCACCACGAACTCCTTTGTTTCAGCGCTATACTCCAGTCCACAGCGCCGAGCGATATCCTCCGGATCGGCTAGCGCTAGCTGCTCTCTAAAGCTTTGCACGAGAGCGAGGAGGCCTTTCTCGCCGGCTGTTAGTTCCCTAGTCTCTTCGTCTGACTCCATTGTCCGCCCTTCTGGATAGCTAGTATGCAGTTTGCGATAGCTTTGTCTATAGTTCAACGGATTTGCCGAATTAGTTACCCTGCTTCTGATAATTCTCGATGAACGTTTTGGATTTCTGGCCGAGCTCACTATCAGGGGCTAGCTTCACCACTTCTTTCCACGAAGCTACAGCGCCATTTATGTCTGGAGGGTCACTGTGGGACAGAGCTAGCGCAAGATAATAGTGCGCTTCGACCTTGGTAGGCTCCGCTTCGATGATCTTCTTGTATTCTCGAATCGCCGACTGCGACATTCCCTGGAAGAAATAGGACGTGGCCAGCTTGGTGTGGACATCCGAGTTCTTTGGATCAATTTCAAGGGCCGTGCTGTATGTGTCTGCCGCTCTAGCGAACATTCCTTGATCGAACAAGTAATCGGCCAGATCGGTAAGAGCCTTCACATCTTTCGGATTTTGTTTAACCTTGTCTTCGAGTTGCGTTAGTTCCTTGTGGGCTGCTTCGGCATCTGCTGAAGTAGTGTCTGACGTGGCAAGGTCGCCGGGCAGATTTGCCCCTAGGTTAGCTGCGCTTGTCGCAATTGTTTGTGGCCTGACCATCCATACCGCAAACGCGATCAACACTACGGCAAGCCCAACGAATATAGCTTGCTTCGCTCTTTTACTCATCATGTCTCCTCCAGGTGCTTATCACGCCTCCTCCAGGCAGGAAAACACGGGAGTCAATCTTTACCCGTGCTTAAGGGACCAATCGTAGGGTATCTCCTCGGAATTCCAGGGCAGGCGATACTCATCGGGCGCCTGCCTGTCGTACACCTCCGTAGGGAAGTTAAGCAGGAGAGAGGGCTCAATCCCTATTGTCTTGTATCCGTGCATGACTCCCTTGGGTATTCGCACCAGAATGTTGTTTCTTTCTCCCAGAAAGAACTCGTTAATCTCGCCTTTAGTAGGCGAATCGGGTCGTGAATCGTAGAGAACTACTTTGGCCATGCCTTTGATGACGACGAAGTTGTCATCCTGTTTGCGATGGTAGTGCCAGGCCCTGATAACGTTGGGGTAGTTGAGAGAAACGTACACCTGGCCGAACTTCTCGAATATCTCATCGTCTGAGCGCAGTATTTCCATCAGAGATCCCCGCTCATCGGCATTGACCTTTAACTGCTTCGTCTGCACTCCGTGTATCATCTTTCCCTCCGTGCGATTTTACCGTCGGCGCTTTGCCTTCTTCTTGCGGCCGCTTGGCTTGGGCGCTGGCTTGGGCATATATCTGGCACGCATGTATGCCTGTTGACGAATGGTCTTCTGTTTGGGATAGACCCGACGGACGTAGTACACGGCGTACCCGAGCAAGCCCAGAGTAATTAGTATCCAGAGATAGATAAGGATCCTCATCGACAGATAGGGCACGGCGAAGAAGCGGGCAACGACTAGAATCACGCCAACTGCGCCTAGTACCATTCCGACGATGAGCGCGCGCGTCACTAGCTTAAGGACCGCTGGGGCTCCGGGAGGAAGCTTGTTTCGTCTGAGGTAGGCGGAAAGACTCGCGCCGAAGATTACTGCGAAGAAGAATCCGATAATTCCATAGTATAGTGATGGTGGACCGGGGCTCGGATCGAATAGATGCCCTGTGTCAAGCAGTCCGGAAAAAGCTTCGTTCACCTGCCCCCTCCCGCCAGCACTTTTCGTTGGCCAACTCTTGGCCGCGAGAATGATAGCACATTTGCGTTAACCTGTACAACGGACGAGGGCGTTTTTCATTTGCTCCAGCGCTTCCTGGAGCATTATGCGCGAACATCCGAAGTTGAGCCGAGCGAATCCTTTTCCTTCCTCCCCAAACAAGTCGCCCTTAGACAGGGCAACCTTGGCTTCTTCCAAGAAGAACTTCGCAGGGTTGTCGCCAATGCCTGCCTCGCGGCAGTCTAACCACGCCAGGTAGGTGCCCTCCGGCTCAAAGGCGGTGACTCCTGGCAGGTTCTCTCGCACGTAGCTCATCACCATATTTCTGTTGGAATGGAGATAGGCAAGGACCTGTTCCAGCCAATCGTCACCCTCGCTGTAGGCGGCTAGGCCCGCCACGTAACTCAGGATGTCAACTGGATCGTCCACGAACCCCGCTCCAGCCGCCTTCACTCGAGTCCGCAGTTCAGGATTGGTCACCAGCGCGACGGAGAAATGGAGCCCAGCGATGTTGTAGGTCTTGCTGGGAGATAGCAAAGTGATTGTGCGCTCAGCCACTTCTGTCCCTAGGGCGGCAATCGGGGTGTGGCGATGTCCCTCGTAGACGAAATCCTGGTGGATTTCGTCCGAGCATATCACGAGATCGTGAGTGATGCATATTTCTGCCAGCCTTTCGAGTTCGCCCCGGGTGAAAACCCTTCCTGTAGGGTTGTGGGGGTTGCAAAGCAGGAACAATCTGGTGCGTGGAGTGATAGCTTTCTCGGACGCATGGAAGTCGATTTTGTAGCCGCTCTCGGTGAGCGTCAACGGGGCGATGGCAGCACGACGTTTGGCGTTCTGGGGAACGGATAGGAATGGTGGATATATGGGAGTCTGGATCAGCACACCAT